>Ga0315915_1010128_pt1 | contig 10539 bp, 4 predicted proteins | sample MpolbnodulesMG_FD_207738 | JGI IMG/M metagenome (GOLD analysis project Ga0315915, IMG submission 207738) | Medicago polymorpha root nodule microbial communities from Los Angeles, California, United States - branched nodules | ecosystem: Host-associated > Plants > Roots > Nodule | place: USA... | reverse complement strand
CGTTACACGTCACCTCCGTTAACAGACCAACTTAACGGAGGGACTGATTTGATTGACATTTTGTAAATTCAGGGACTAAATAGCTATTTCGCAAAATTCAGGGACAAATTTGGCCGATTTGTTAAAATTCAAGGACGAATTTGAGGTATTAGTGTTTTTTTAACATCAATACTTAATGGGAAATGTTAACTTGTGCCCTTGGAGCATAAGTTAAGAAGGCAAATGTAGAAAGTTTTTCTTGGAACGTGTGCATTCAATATCTCAAAAGTTGCAAAAGTTAAACTTTCAATATAAAATTTATTTTTAATTTCCTTTTTAAGTTCCTTAAAGTTAACATGACCCATACTTAATTAACACTCAATTCCTCCAACACCACAACAAAATTTACTAATAGATCACACTAATAACTCTATATTGTTGCATTTTTTTGGAGGGAATATTGTTACATTTCTAAAACACTCATTTATTTCATTAGAAAATATTAAATGAAATTTACACAAAAAACGAAGAGAGAGAAGGTCCTTATATAGACATCATTTTCTATAAGCACCAATAAATATTACTCTTTAACTCAGTACTAAATAGACGAAGAATCCACCTTTATGGATGTTCTTACTCATACCCACAAATGCATAAATTCAATTAGCGGTGTTATAGCAAAAATTTCTTTAGTAAATAATTTATAAGCTTTTATGCATGTGTTTTTTAACTTGAGATCTATCTTGACTCTAGTTAATTCTTAAAACTCTAATTAATTCTTATAACTTGACTCATCTAAACTTTAATCCATCTCGATGATAAATTTACTTTCTCCATCCTACAAGAAAGAACTCTCACGTTTGACCATTTTACACATAATTGATACAATTATTAAGTAAATTACTCAATCGTTTACTCTTTATCAACCATGATTACGATTAAATTCAAGAGTTACCTATTGTTGTGCATAAAGGCAAATCTGCCCCTCAAGAATAATATGAAACATATTTCTTATATAACGATATTCTACCAATAATTAAAAGATTCATTATTGTAAATGAAAGATAATAGTGATATTACGAAAATATTCGTACTAATTTGAAAATGAGTGCATATAATATTAATTATTGCAAAATCAAAGTGGAAAATGCTAATTTGAAAATGATGCATATAATATTAATTATTAATTAATTAAAAGGTTGTTGTAAAGAAAAAAGTTACCGAGTGTCTCAGCCATTCATTAAGCACCTTAAATTGTAAGTTTTTATGAAAAATTGTATATTCATTGCATTAGAAATTGTAATATATAACTTTAAAAAATATAATTGCTAAATTTGGAATAGTTGGAAAAAGAAACAAACCAATGGAGGCTTAAAATCAAAGATAATCCCAACATTATAGAGGATTTACAATGTAATATATGATGATGATGAAGAATTGTATGAAGGCGCGGCATTGCAAAATCAAAGATAACCCAAATATTTTTATGGGTCTCGTTAACGAGTGTCCCGGAGCACTCTTTAAGCATTCCTTATGAAGAAATTATTCTTTCAAAAAGTAAAAACTTCAATTTTCAATGCAATAAATGCACAAACTTTCATAAAAACTTTACACTTTAGGTGTTTAAAGAGTGTCTCAGGCGCACTCGTTAACATTTCCCTATTTTTATACAAAAATGGAGTTGGTTTCTCTTCAAAAAGGGAGGTGGAAGAAATTGCAGAGGGTATAGATCCAATCCAACCATGTATTTCAACAACTTGTTATACAAGTCCATTTAATAATAAGAATATCACTAATTTTCACATGTAATTAACAACCCAAGTTACCTTGAGTCCTAATTAATCAAACTAGCTAAGAGATTACACCAGTGAGATCAACTTCATACAAATGTATTACTTTTTCAATCAGACACATTATAATTATTCATGTAAATCATCTCAGTAGAAGACTCATTCAGGTTCTTCATCCTACCTTTCTCTTCCAACATCTTAACATACATACCATAAACATAAGAACAGAAACCCCACATGCACAAAACAGTTGAAACAGCCTTGACACCACCAAATGCATCTCTAAACACCAAAACGCCACCCAACACATTCATAGACAACAGAGCTGTCATACAAATCCCACCAGTTAATGAAGATGTCAAGAAAACCATACCTGCAGTTCCCATAAAACAAAACTGCCACGTCACCACATTGGCCATAACAGTCACCCAATAAACCAAACTTCCCTTATCAAAAATTTCTTCACTTTCTCTCTTCATTTCAGAAAATCCACCATCCATTCCCATACCTATAGTAGCCAAAACCGTTGCTGCAATCTCCATTATAAGCTGCATTTCCATCACCATTTCATAACAATAAACCTCTTTATAAACCTTCTCCATCACTGGTAAATACAATGCAAATAACAACCCTGCACCAATTGTGCAAAAGAATCCAATAAAGTACTCTTTTTTCGTTAACCCATTTGGTTTTTCATGACTAGAATCCAATGCAAGAAGGATAGAACTTAAGGTAAGAAGGATCACACAGTTAAGATTTGAAAAGGTGATTTTTTGCTTCACAATGATGACAGAAAGAACAAGATTGAAAACTAGTTGTGAAGATAACAAAAGGGCTGATGTTGAAACAGGTAGATATGAATTTCCCCATGAGAAGAAAAGGTTATTCACTCCCAACATAAAACCTATTGAAATTGATAAAGTTAACATCTTTGGATTGAAATCTGAAAAGGGTTTTCTTTTTGTTGAATTTAGAAGATAATAAGGTGAAAATATTGGGACTAGTAAGAGAGGAAAACCTGAAGATTGAACCCAAGTTGAAACCCATCTACTAGAGCCTTTGTGGATAAAATAGTACTTTGAGAGTAAACTTGAAGAAAGTGACCCTACAAAGAGCAAAAGGTAGTTAATAACCAAAAGGGGTATGTACCTTTTGTTAGTGGTGAACTTTTGATCTGCATGCAGATGCTGCATTGTTTTGTCAATGGAAGAATTTGTTGTTAAATCTAGCTGAGTAGTTTCTTCACCACTTTCTTGATCAATGGATTCAATGTCACTATCATTCTTCACAGTTGTCATCATGGTGAGAGATTGAGATTGATGATGATGATGATGTTGATGATGTAGTGTTGTTGTAACCTCCAAATTAAAGAGATATTGAAGAGTATTAAAGTTGAAAAAAGAAAAAAAAAAAATCTTAGTAAAAATGTAACTGATCAGTTCATGTTGTTTTGTTACTTTTCTATAGTTGTCAGTCTGAATGAGAAACATCTGTCATCACTATGTGTGAGGTTGTTTTTGATCAAACTCCTATGTGTGTGTTATTTTCAAGAAGGAAAAAAAAAATGAACTCTTACTTGTGAAGGTGATGTTTCATTTCCACTACTACTTCTTGGGTTAAAAACTTGGGTAGCAGGGTGTCTTTGACTTCGATGCCTTTCGGTGCCTTTGTTTTTATCTCTCTCCTAATCAATAATTCTCTCATCAAAATAATTTATTTTATTCATTCCAACATCACTCTCTTTCCTCTAAAATACACTAAAGTCACCAAAATCATCAAATACAAAGTCACTGAAAGTGCCACCCACTTGGTTGACCACATTGAAAAACTAACCATTTTAGACAGTACACTGAACTTATCCAGTGCCTCTATACTAACGTTACTGTGCCTAATATTAATTGACAACAATTTCCAAAACAAAAAAAGTTCCTTATAATTTTTCTCTTTATTTCAAAATAAATGTATAAAAAAAATAGTTTATCAAATTATTGGGTCATGTCAACTTGTGCCCTTAGGGCACATATTAAGCATTAAATTCTTGCCACTAATGGTAAGTATTAATTGCAAAAAATTAATATTACATTTTTTAAGTAATAAATTAACATGATTTCCGATACAAAATTTCTATTAATGAAATCCTTAACATGTACCCTAAAGGTACAAGTTAACATTTCCCCAAATTATTATAGATATGATATTTGTTAAATAAAATAATAAATATAATATTATAAATTCAGTAATAATTATAATAGTATAAATGCAACATGAAAACAATAAAGTATAATACTAACTAAATACAAATAAGAAAAAATAACACTCTTCCAATGACTATTACAAATAAATATAAATTTTAGATTCATTGAATGTTTAATTTATCTAATCACTGTTATAGACTAGATACGGTGATTATTTGATCAATATAAAAAGTTTTTTTTCTTATAATAATGACCAAATAAAATAAAATGTTGCATTAAAATGTGAAAATGACACTTATTTCAAAACATTTTTTAAAAGTAAAATTCATTTTAAACCAAAGAGGATAACCTCATAAATGTTCTTAAGAAAAGAATGAATGGTTGTTCTTTTTATTAGGATTTGAATTCTTTTAAATCATTCATCATTAACTGAAACTCATTAACCATTTGTTCAACAACTTAAATTAATTTCAATATATTATAGTATAAGTTATTTAAAAAAATATGAATGGATGTTACAAAATTTCTATTTTATACATAAATGTGTCAAACTTTGACATTTCATCTTGTTAGACAAATTTTAGTCAAAAAAAAAAAACTTCTAAGACAAATTAAAAGTAATAATAAGAGATACATTTAAAATAATAAAAAATATGAAATTGTCTTAGTATTTAAAATAATATTTATATTTAAAGATGAATAACTTTCTTTTCTTATAGAATTTTGAATAGAGATAAAGGTTGTTCTTTAAAAAAAATAGAGATAAAGGTTGTATATAAAGATAAGTTCAAAAAAAGAATAAAGTTATTATTTAATCTATCCTCAGTCTATACATAAATTTTTAAAAAATGATATATTTATTTCTTTTGTTATATTTATTTATAATTAGACTGTGTTTACTAATTAAAATAATAATCTATCATCTTTTGTCAAATTTATCCCAAAAATAAGAGAGAAAACGCTTATCTTTTTCGGTAATTAAAAGGGAAAGACTTTAATTAAATTTTTTTGGTTTCTCACAACTTTCACCCATAGGATGTAATCTTATATGAAGCACCATCGGACGATAAATATTGATATTTATTCTAATCGAAGTTTAAATATTTGTTGGTCAAGTTGTGAGAGACCATGCTAGATTCAACTCATTCAATCACAACATTTGTATTTTTGAAAAACAATATTAAATTTTACTTTGACTCATAAACATTATTAAATAAGTAAAACATTGTTCTTCAAAGAAAATAATTAATACATTAATTGTTTTTAATGAATTTTAACTACTATAGGTCAGGTTCATGCTTTCAAAAGTTATTATAGGTCAGGCCAAACTTTTCAAACTCTGACTTGGCCTATTTCCACCCCTAATCACATGGGAACACATAAAGGGATTTATATGTGACTCAAAGAGCACCTCAATTATCGAGAGTTACCTTGCAACTCTTTAGTAATTTGGATAGTCGCCTAGGGTATCTCAGGGGACTTATCTGGTACTTCTACTCTAAGCATTTGGATAAGTCCTAGTTGTCCCTACGTGTTATATGCATTATATTGCATCTTGAAGTTCTTAAATGTGTCTGTGTGTTGGGATAAATGTAAAAGAAAAATGAATGTGTGAATGTATCATTGTGAAAAGTGTATCATGCGGCATAATCGATACCACCGCAAGTGAATGATTTTATCATCATAATAAAAATCAATCTCACATGGACATGTGATCATCAAGGTAAGTCTTTTTTCTCCCTATTATGCAAAAGCAAAGTAAAATATTTTTTTTTATTTCTACAAATGATGCAAGATGATTTGAAATCAGAATAATATATGTTTTGAAAATATGCAATGGTAAAAGGAGCCTCTGAATCACCGATTTCGTTGATGTGATGAACAAACCAAATCTTATTCCATTTTGTAATAACACAAACCTAGACTACTGATTAGTGACCAATTTTGAGTATTTCGTACTAAATGATAATTATAACTAACTTAAGCAATTAGATTTAGAATAGATGGTAACCCACTTGGGTTGGCCTAGTGGTATTGGTTTGAAACTTGGGAATGTGCTCCTCCTCAAGGTTTCAGGTTCGATTCTCTCTAGTGCCAATTTGAGGGGGTTAGTTTACCTTCTTCAAAATTTTTTTAGAATAGATGGTAAAATAGGCAATTTTTAATTTACGAAGAGTAAAATGGTAATTTTTCTCTCTGCCTTCTACATCAAGCCCTTGAAACTCATTACATGTAAACACCCAATCATTCAATCCGTATTGGAAACACTAAGAACTTGGGATTTAGAGAAAATAAGGAAGAAAGTTAGGGTTTCTTGAAGTGAAGATATATTTTGAGGAAAATGCCAAGATTTGAAGGAAGCTAGGAGAAAATAGAGGAATTAGGAGCCAACATGCCAACATATTCAACCTCTTCGTAGAAAATCAAAGGCGGGTTCCCTTCCCTCACCCCTCATGCATTGGGTTAAGGATTAATTTGAGAATTCACGGATTTTAGTTAATGTATGTAATTCTAAGTAATTGGTGTTATGTATGTTAATGCATATATTAATTATGTGTGATTTATTTTATGATAATTTTTCTTATGCGCACTACTAGTTTAAGATAGGTTCAGGGGTCATAAAAGGCCACAAGTTGCTGAAAATTCGTGTAGGAATTAGTGAGAGAAGAGAAAGTAAAATTTTGCAACCCATATTTGTTATACCCTGTTAGTAAAATGCACATATCTTTTTCTATAAACATCAATTGTGAGTGAAACTTGGACCACTCGAAAGAAAACAAAATTAACTACATGATAGACCACTGACATATCCAGAAATTTTGACTGGTGGAGCAAGATTTCTTACAAGAAATATTTATACAAAATTTTAAAGAATGTGTAAGTGATCAATTAATAACATCATTATCATTGGAAAAAAATTGAGATTATAAACAATATATTATTATATATTAGAAAAACTAAATATTTATTTATATCTACAAATTAAAATTGTTCTTTATGTGTCTTTATAATAATTATGCAGAATTTTGTTAATTTGCATCACTATAAAAAAATATCTCTCTCTGTGTATGTGAAAAAAAATGATTCAAAAATTTATCCAGGCTCCAGTACAACCCTCAAAATACCTTAGTTATCTATGCTTTAATGCTTTCAAATTGATATGCTTAGGTGAATGTCTAACTTGATCAAGATGTTAGCATAATTGTCGGTTGTGAGTTCAAGTCCACATATGTTCTTTAATTTTATTATTTACTTATAAATAAGTGTCTTAAGTGTCATTCATTATTAATTATGTTATTGACATGGAATGTATGAAATGAATTATGTATTTTGGGCAAAGTTCAAATTCATGGTATGATTCCATGTTAGTGGTAAATATAAGGCTTGCCCGTGCAATTCACTTTTGAATCATGCATCAATTACTCATTTCTTTCAAAATAGATTGATTCATTAGAAACCCTGTAATCAAAGTCTGAAGGGTAAAACTAACTATTTCGATGACTTTTGTTTGTGGACAAATACAATTCTAAGTTGGTGGAAAATTGATAAATGCCAAATTACTATTATTTTTCATAGCACTTACCGAGTTGTGTTGAAAGTAATTTGGTATAAAAATCCGCAATTCTATATAAATATTGTTTATATTTGTAAATTACGCCAGAAAACTATTAAGTCTTTTTCCCACACCTTTTATAGGTTTTGGACAAGACAACACCAATATTGAGCAAAATGAGGCAAACACACGCGCCATAAGCCAAGCCAGAGTATTACAAAGACATATGGTGAAAAGCCTGATTCATTAGGCGAGCTTAGAGAGGTGAAAGTGATTCAAAACATAGAGTTCTAGAAGGAAAAGTTTAAGGCAGTTCGCTAGGGGGAAAAGTTAAGTAAGGTGAAAGCGAGCCAAAACAGAGAGTTCTAAAAGGAAAAGCTTAAAGTGGTTCGCCGGGGGGTTTGGTCTTCCTAGCAAACTAAGGAAGTTCAAGAAAATATTTGAAGACAACTGGTTTTTACCTCCAAAGAAGAAATCTTGATTATCTAGGCAAGCCTTACCTCGTTAGTCGCCATGCAAACTTAACATTACAGAACCTCTATAAATAGAGGCGTAGGTCATTTTAGTGAAGGTTAACAATTGTAAACCGAATCAAAATAGAGAGAGAGAGAGAGAGAGAGAGAGAGAGAGAGAGAGAGAGAGAGAGAGAGAGAGAGAGAGAGAGAGAGAGAGAGAGAGAGAAGCTTGGAATCAAGCTTGGTGATGCTTCTACAACATCTATCAACTCTCATGTGTTAATTTTGGATATCAAGGGTAAAAAAAACTCTCTTTTGTGTTGAGATTGGATGTAAATATCTAGGAATCTATGTACTATTCTTAATCTGGCTAGTTGTATATAATTTATGCATTAAATATAATCTTTAGTTTAAATCTGTTCTTAGAGCTTTACCGACGATGTAGTATTCTGTAATTGATCTTTTGATTTAGTTTGAGCCTAAGTCGGCCTTACTATCTAAGAGACACGATTTAAATATGTATAGGTGTTATGCTGTTAAAGATGGTTGTAAGGTCTATATTCGTGTATAACTATCCGCATGTATGTCACTGAAACAATAAGCTATTTTGCCAGCAATACATCAGATATCAATTGGTTCAATGGATCTCACATCATTAACCAGAGATTGAGACGTATGCTTAGTGATATTTTTAGTTATATCTGAGGCATAAATAGTATACAATTGATTAAGAGTAAACATATGAGGAATAATTATTGAAATTAAATCCCAACACAACTTTATCTATTTTGTGTTAGTTTACTTTGATTAAACGTCAACCAAACACTTTTACCAACTTTGTTCAGAATTAATGCCAAGCACGATATTTGTGGATTTGATGTTTTATTTTTGATAAAAACTGGCATACTTACTGTTGTACAAGGATTAGAGAATCCTCTTTTAGTAATCATCTCATTGGGTTCATTATAGTCAAAGTTTCCTTAAAAGGTAGATTGGATTTAGTATAGAAAAATATTCTCTACACTAGGTTATGCTCATTTTGTGATTTTATTTATTTATGAATAAGGGAGGATGTGTTTATTGGACGTAACCACATATAATTAATATGGGTGCCATCAAGTTTGTGGCAAAAAGTTTCAAATGAGAAATTGGACGTCAATGAATTGTTAAGTCTGTTCTGCAAGTCTCTCGACACGCTTAATTAGGTGAAGTGCAGAATGTTTGAAATGATTTTATGGTGACTTTGGTGAAGAAAGGAATAAAAAGTTAAAAGACAATTGCGAGAAACTGATTCATAGCTCAATTGAAATGACACATGAGTACATCAACGAGTGGATGGTTATTCATATTAGATGCAAAGCAGCAAAGAATATCAGAGATATCGTGAATCGTGATAGTGCAAAGGTGCTCAAATGGAAGAAGTTGGATGTGGGTGAGTTCAAGTGTAACATTGATGCTACAATGTTCCGACATCAAAGAATGGGTTAATAGGTCTTTACCTCCTGTAATATAGGTCATTTTCGGTTTTCCTCCATGTTAAAATTTTTTATTTTGATTCACCCCCTGTAAAATATTTTTGTTTTGATTTACTCCCTTAATAGGCCAAACAAAAACGAAAATTTCTTGAAAATAAAATAAAATAAGTTTTTGTTTGACCTATTAGGGGGTAAATCAAAACAAAAATATTTTACAGGGGGTGAATTAAAATAAAAATTTTACAAGAGAAAACCAAAAATGACTTATATTATAGGGGGTAAAGACCTATTAACCCTCAAAGAATTATGGTATTGTCATGCGCTGATGGAATGATAAAGGACAATTCATTCGAGCCAAAACGATCTTGAAGTATGCAATTTCATCACTAAATGAGGTTGCAACTTTTGGTTTAGTGGAGTTTATTTCAAGTTACAAGAGTTAGGAATTCATCGTGTTACCATCGAGGCGAATTGCAATATAATAGCAGCTAACATCAATGGAAGACTACAATACGCAACTAAGTTTGATACGTAAAGCCTTTTAGGTGACAATTAAATCTTGTTGCGTATACATTAGCAAGGGCGTCAAGGTTTCATGTCAGTTCCTAAGTCTTTGATTTGAGTCCAACATATACTACTTACATTATTATGAACTAGCGGAAAGACGAATGTTAAATTTGAAAAATATTAGATTGTTGTAGGAAAATGTTTAAAAAAAAATTCAATTAAAATATAGTTAGTTTTCAAATTTCCTGTAATTTAGCATACATTTAGATTTTAATTTAAAAAAAAGTTTGGGTTGCAAAGGATAATTTTGTATAAAAAAAGGTCCGACCAAAAGATTGTTTTTTTTTTTAAGAGGCTAAAATGAAATATATTACCAAATAAAAGTGTCCTTCCTTGCACAAGGTGTACCAATGATAGAACAACAAGGTCTGAACAATATTTACAAAGGGAAACAAAACAGAAAAAGTGATACAAATAGAAAGAAACTATTAGCCTATGCCCAACATGGTGAATGGACTAAGCCACCAACCATGAAAATTGAAGGGAAGAGTAGCGTACTTCGCCTTCAACCACATATAGGAGATG
>Ga0315915_1010127_pt1 | contig 10539 bp, 5 predicted proteins | sample MpolbnodulesMG_FD_207738 | JGI IMG/M metagenome (GOLD analysis project Ga0315915, IMG submission 207738) | Medicago polymorpha root nodule microbial communities from Los Angeles, California, United States - branched nodules | ecosystem: Host-associated > Plants > Roots > Nodule | place: USA... | reverse complement strand
CCAAAAGCACACACTTTGCAGGCACAAAAGTAAAACCATAGAGTAAAATCTTGACATTGAAAGCATCAAACACGCTTGGTTGAACAAGGAAGGTTCCAAAACCACTAAGATGTTGGTGACGTAAACAACTATAAATGAAAAGGAAATATAATTCATTGCTGACCTCTTTTGTTTTTCCAGAAGCGAGCTGGTATATAGAGAGAAGATTATTACATTCAGGCCTTTCAGGATTGTCGATTTCCAAGCTGTTAGATTCACCACAGTGCATAATTAAAGTACTTCAAATCCACCAAATTTTAAAATATTTATAGACAACAAGTAAATGAAGAGAAAAGGTGAGCATTTAAAGACAAAGGCATGAAGCCTCGAAGAACCGTGAGCATTATATAATTATAAAATATCATTAAAAAGGGATAATAACAATACTAACCTTGGAAACGAATCAGTTTTGCAACGTTTGATCTTGTTTGCTATAAGCTAAAAAACAGAATAAATAAACTCTGAGCAAGAGAAAGGAAACATCTACAGGGCAAATAGCAAACTTAGCCATATATCAATATGCAACTTGCAAAAGAATGCTTCAATCAATATGGGTAACAGAATCATCATTTAGTTTAAATCCACATAATCTTTATATAATATGTAAACCACCACATGCTAAAGTCCAGGGAATCAGCCATGGAATGCCTGACCACAAGTAAATTTTAACCCAAGTGTCCAATAATAAAATTAATGTAACCTGATAAGTAACTGAGAATGGGATCAAAATTTTTGAGGTTTGTTCATTGTTTGCACAGCTTTGGGTCTAAGGTTCTTTGTTGTCAATTCTGGTTTTTTTTTTTTTTGTGTTGTGGCCATCTGGTTTTTAGCTCTTCTTCATTTGCTCTGTTTTTGAGTCTGTTTCTGCTCAACTTTCTGATCTGTACGCATCGTTTAGGTCCAATCTGGCTTGCTAATGTGCAATTCTTTCTAGTTTGGTTTTGTACAAGTTGTAGTTTGTTTCTGACTCGTTGCAAACCAAGCGATGCTGCCAGTTCAAAGTTGTTTGTGAGTATTTTTTGTCATGTCACTCTTATCCCACTGTGCTTTCTACCTTGTCGATTTAGTCTATTGCAGACTCTCTAGCCATTGATCTTAGCACACTACAACAGTCTATCGTAGTCCCTTCGTCAAACCAAAATCATGGTTGAGTAGTTGGCACCAGCGACATACGACCTTCCCACTTAAGTTGGTTGTTTTGGTAGTCCCATTGTCCAACCATAGTCCAGACTCAGCCATCAGCACCAATAACAAAAAAAATTGTGACTTCGTTCAAACTTAAGTTGGTTTTTTCAGGCAAAGGACAACTTCTGGCCCAATAATATTTTGGTTTGCCTGCAATTCATAAAAGTTGATTGCAATATTTTCTCTTTCAAATGATAACTTAAATCTTAGTAAACTTGAGCATAAGGTAGACGATTTAAATCCAAATTCCTTTTAACGGTTGACTTATAGTTTTCCTTAGTTTACCTCTACCTTTAACTATGAAGGTGTCCTCCATCTAGTCTACCCTCCTTCCTGGTCTTCTCATACATGCGACGAACTCTCCCATCTTTATACCAGCAAATTTATTTCATTCGTAATTCTTTACTTTCTTGTTTGGAAACTCTTACATCATTAAATTTTTATCTTTGTAACAGTAAGCTTACTTTCTGGTTCACTCTGTACTTCCCAGCATTCAATGTCATACAACCAAGATGAGGATTCATAATAGGAACTGACAAACCATCCATCGACTTTCAACCAAATTCACACATTTGTTTCGAAATAAAAATCAAAGTTGTAAGTTTATACAATTATACTAATGTAAATTCAATACTTTTTCACAGTTGAATGCTACAGAGTACAGATTGCAAAACAAAGCTTATGATCAGATACCACACTTGCTCAGATATGCCATATGCAGTAAAAATCACAATCGATGTCTCTAACATTAACCGGTTACAAGCAACAAAAAATTCTAACATAGATCAAATGCAAACAGTTCAGAAAAGAAAAAAAACATATACACCATGCAACAAGAGCTACAAAAATAAATAAACAACATAAGCAAATTGTTTCTAGTGAATATAATTACTTACATCTTTAGGATCAAGAATATTGATTCTGGATTGATCAGAAGGTGCAGACTTTGACATCTATAAAATTGAACCCGCAACACTGTCAGAATAAATTTATAAGTTCAAATAAAAACAATAATGTTCTTCAGTTCAATTTCCAAGCAAATGACATCCATAGCATACAGTGTTACTATCATATGATACTACATGTGTCCCTTATTGTAAGCTCCTTTTGTCATTTTCACATTTATTAAAGAGTACTCCCTCTGTTCCCTATTATAAGCAAAAAAGACATCAACTTTTTTTTCTCTCTAATATACACAATTTTAAATACCTTCACAATTTTTTATGTTATTATTCCCATAATACCCTTCATTAAATTAGAGTTTGATTTTCCAATACCACCTTTAGTTGTAACAATTCCCCGTGCCACAGCACTGGTTAGCTCTAGAGTAGGCAGCAATGGAATAAAAAGAGATATAAAAAGATCATTTCAAGTTCAATATAAAAGACTTCTAGCACGGACAAATCAAAATTTTCAATGAAAAATTGGCAAAGAATAATTAAGTAGAAAGAAAAAGAATAGTGGGAGATTTCTGTTTTTAAGGAGTGAACATGTAAAGGCGAGAGCAATAAAAGGAGGTGCACACAAGATGCTGTTTTTTTTTATATATTTATTCATAAAAGGTTATTTTTGAAAATGCCTATGTTTTTTATTAAATCAAAAATATTAATTGACTTTAACTGATTTCCTTAATACGTGTGAAGTTAGTTAAATTTGCTTAATAGAGAACGGAGGGAGTAGGTAGTTTATTTAATGTATCTATTTTATGTATGGATATTCCTGAAATATCTTCTGTAAATACATGAGCTGAACTATGACTTCTCATCCCTCAAGACTCTTATTAGTACTAATTGGAGATATATTTGAAATAAAATATTAAATGTGTCTAGTAATTTGAAATGTGACTAATGTTTAGCGAGGGAAAAACCAAATGGGGCATATATTTAGGGACGAGGCAGCATATTCTGAATATCTTTATTACAGCTGATAAAAAAATGACATTGCAGCTTAATTTTGAAGAGTTAATATACAGAAGTGTGTGTGTGTGTGTGTGTGTGTGAGCGCGCGCGTGCACATAAGCGGGGGAAAGAGGAAATATTTAAAAAACCTTCGACAGGCCATCGGTTAGGGACATAATCCGAGCTCCAGTTGGAGGTATAAGGGGCTCTGGAACCTATATACCATAAAACTCTGTTAGAAAAACACATTTCAGATGCTTTTTAATTAATCAGCTCATTCTGGTGGGATGAAATATAACTTGCCTTAAATATAGTACCTCCTCGCCTGTCATAAAATGGACAAAATAAAGAATGGTCAAGCCTAACATAAACCTAAAAATGAAGTTGAATAGTGAATGGCTATTATGTCCAATATAAATCCTCACCCGCCTAATTTCTTCCACTTTCTTCCTCCGTATAAATTATTAACCCGTTCAGCTAAGTCACGGGTCAACTCCAAATGCTGCTTTTGATCTTCACCAACAGGGACAAAATCAGACTGCAGACGCATGCTGCATTTTTGTAAGAATTATACTAACTCAAGGTAAATATAAAATACAGAGGTTTCAAAAAGATTACAATCAAATTAAGTAACATTAGCATATTTCCTGGATTTTTCAACTTTCACTATTAGTCTATTACATAATAAATCAGGGGGAATATGAGGTAGAACATAAACTGTTAATTATGAATTTCCATGCGGTATAGTGTCAAAACCCACCTGATATAGAAGTATATCAGAAGCCATCAGAACAGGATAAGTCAAAAGAGCAACCCCAACTTCATCATCTCCCTAAAATCCAATTACAAAAGAATAAGTTATTTGGAGGAATAAATAATACAAGCCAATATGACAAGATAAGAAAGAAAAAGAAAAAAAAAAAGGCCCGGACAAATAATTTATAAAAGTCTTCACCAGCCATCAAGGCCTAAACATCTGAACATAAGTTTTTGCCTTACTTTAGCTGAAGAGCAATAGCTATGAAGTGCGGATACGGATACAGACACGGACATCAGACACGACACGGACACACTGATACCAATAATAATTTGATAAAATCACATAATTCAATGGAATCATATGTGTCGTGTCGAACACCGAAGTGTGTCTGACACCGGGACACGCCTAACCTAAGGAGTGTCCGTGCTTCATAATAATGAAAAAGGTCAATAAGTAGCAGTATTGAGAGCTGAAGCATAGGCAAAGCTCAAAAAGAATGTGGCATGCACACAGGTTCTTTCCATTCAAAATGAAATATTCTTTATATTAAACTATGAATTATGAATAACTGCTTTAATTCCCTACTTGAATATATGCGTGTGTCATAATTTTTTTATTTTATGATTGTTCATAAAATTATGTGTAGGAGTAAGTATTGATACACAATACACATCCACAACCATCACAGAACTTACAACATAAAAAAATAAAAGTCAGTCTGAAGTAAATATCTTATTTAAATCCTATTACTAAAAAATTTATATAATTAAATAATCAAAATAGATAAGTAAAATCAGTCTTAAGTATATATTTTAATCAAAGCCATTTTACTTTTAGAAGATCACTGTCAAGAAAGAAATTTATTGTTTCTAGGAAGAAAGAAAGAACAAAAACAAAATTTAAGCAAAGCAGACTAGATACAAAATAGATAAAAAGATAAATTAATTAAAAAATGGAAATTAGAAATGCATACAGCTATAAACGCACCGCCTTGCGAGATTTCTCTTTAAACTGTATCATTCTGTTTAGCCAACCGATTGGTGTTATAGAACTTAGCAGCCACATCAATTCTACATGTGCACGGACATGAGACTGGACAAAAACTGAAGCCTGTTTGCAGAAATAAATATCATCTAGCCACAATGGACAATGGTTCTGACATTTCCACTATAAATATTATTTCTTTAAAAAAACTGAGCAAAAGTTGCAACGTACCTTTGAAGGATCCACCCCACATGCCAGGTAAATGGCTGCAGTTGACTTTGTATCCTTAGATAATTGTTGTGAGTCATGAGGTAATGTAATCTGTGCAAGAAAAACTGAAGTGGTGAGAAATGGGACATTATCATTCAATGTCTAAAACACAGGAAAGTTGGCTTTAATCAGTAAGTGAAGTGAAGAGCAAAAAGTTAGTCCTCAAATTCCTCTCCAGAAACTAATAGAATTAACCAGATTGTGTTTTAAGCTGTAACCAGATGTATGAACCCTTAAAAAAATCTATAGTTTGTGTCCATTGATTTCCAGTTACCACATTTGATACAAAGTCGAGCTACTATTTATATTACAATTTACAAACAAAATTCATTTACGAGAACTCTGGTTAAAATTTAAACTTGAAGCAAAAGTGTACATTGAAATTGACACAAATGTGGCTTAAACTATTCTGGATCAATATCCTCGGTGATAAACAAATGTGTGAATTCGATTGGCCTGCTCAGCCTGATTGACAAGAAACCTCAAATTAATTGACCTAGTTATGAAGCCCGTTCACACTTGCCAAATAGCATAAGCAGCACAATTAGAAGGAAAATTATGAAATTGAAGAAGATCCTTTAACTTTTCACATTCTAATGCATACCAAAAGATCTAGTTCTATGAGTTCAGGCCTGTATCTCAAACAACAAAAAGAGATTGAGAAAAGCATCATCAGGAATTTAATGGACATACCGCATGCAGATCCACAATGAAGAAAAGTGTATCGTACACATGCTGCAAAATGAAATCAATGTCAATTCTTAAATATCGTGCAACTTTGTGAATAAAGATGGTTTGGGCTGGAACAGACTCAACTGAATTAACTCAGATGTATAATATAGGCAAACCGTACTCATTTGTCTGAGTCACAGTATCCTGCTACCATAAACAGCTTAATAACTAAGCGCTTATAGCATAAACAATTATCATATGTATAAGGTATTTCATAAGTTATTTTGATAGTTGTTTTCATAAGTAATTGTGGAGAGCTTATGGAAATAAGCTACAACAATTTATAAACTAAAAATCATTCATTATCAACAATTTTGAGCAGCTAACAATAAACAAATTATTTGACAAGTGATTTATGAGAATTGAAAAAATATGAAATAAAACAAGCATAACCTGAAGGGCAACCCAATTCTTGATGGCACCAAAGTAGTTTCCAAGGTGAATTGAACCGGTAGGTTGAACTCCGGAGACAACTCGTTTCCTGCAGAAAAATAATGTGTTAGTTGGTTTAGTTAGTTGAATGAACAAAGGATGAAATTGAAATGCGGAATGTGAATTACTTTACAAAGGTCGGGGAAGGAGTGGGAGTTTGTGGAGAGGTAGAGGATAGAGTGGTGCAGCATCGAATGGTGGGTCTGAAGCGAGAACGAAGAAGAGTTGAAGCTGCACACGACCTGTTTGTTGTTATAACTAACTTGTAATCAAAATCGCAATAAAAGATAGCAATAAAGATAAGAGTAAGAGAGTGAGTACAGCGATGGGACGAAGCATGACGGAACCGCGTAATGACAAACCCCCATCTTACTCTTCACGCCTATCGACGCCTCGTGGTGACCTTTTATCGTTTTTGTGCTCCCTTTAGATATACTGGTTGTTAACGATGTAGAGAGAAACAAGTCAGCTAGTACAAAAGTACCAGTAAAAACGGCTAGGGTTTTATCATAGCGACAAAATTTTTGTATGTGTTATATTGACAATCATTCATTCGCTCGATTTTCTAATTTTCATACCTGGTGCTTATTATGGAAATATGTAGGCTATCCAATTTGAATAATGATTATTCACTTTTTTATATAGTGATGTGATGGCAATAGTTCGTACCTTCTCTATTTTCTAATATAATTGGAAGGTTTCTTAATATTTTGATGGTTTTTTTTGGTGTATGAGATTTACATGTTTTAGGGTGCAAATTGACATTAGAAGGTTCAAAAGTTTTTTGTTAACATCCGATATCTATACAAAACGAAGATAGAAGACTATGACTTCAATTTTGATGATATGTTTTGCTTTCAATTGATTCTTTCTCTCTTTTTTTACGTGATTTAGGTGACTTTTGCTTTTGATTGTTTTTTCTTTAGATGACTTTTTATTCTTCTTTTAACTTTTCTTTTTCTAGACATAATATTATTTCTTAGTTTGTTTCGATGAAAGACTGAATAAGTTAGTTTCTCAAATTTTCAGAGAAGCCTAATGAAAAGTTTGAGTAGAGCACGAGTCTATGTACCCTTTACTTTTTAACGTAATGTTGTAATCTTTGTTAAGACAATATATTACATAATACATAAATTTTGCAAGATATCGCGTGCAACCGAATTGTAACACTGAAGTCCGAAGGGTATTCCACAATTTAAGATTTCGTATTTTAATAGTAATACAATTGTATTGTACTTTTTATTTAACATCAACTTTTTTATGATATACTTTATTCCTATATATTAAAGTTAATATGACCCGTGTGACGCACGGGTCGATGGTCTAGTAGGCACAAACAAAAGTAGAAAAAAGAGGGAACACACGAAGATTTGTTTACCACCCAGTTCGGTCAGCAGCTCCCTGAACTAATGATGAGTAACTTTACAAAGAGATATCAAAAAGGTTACAAGAATTAGTCTTCAAACCTAATTCTATCCAAAGTCTCAATCTCTTCACGTGACCAAAAGATTCAATAGTGTTTCCCAAGGTGAATTAATCTCAACCTAGTGTTTGTTGCCAAGAGCAAACTCTACAAACCCTAGTTTTTGTGTTGACTTCTAAACCCTTGTTTTCAACTTCCTCTCTCTCTCTCTAAGATTTTCATTTGGTACAAGGTCTATATTTTTTTTTTTGGTAGATAGACGAAATGACAAAGTCAGTATGAACTCACACACACAAGTGGAGGTACCGGGGTTCGAACCTCGGTCATGGCATCCGGCCTAACAATTCCGGCATTTTGCAGTTGAGTTAGGACTTCTGGATACAAGGTCTATATTTATAGAGAAATATAATTCATAAACTAAATTGACGACGCGTGCGCCGCACGAGTCTTATGAGCTGTAATACATTCCCTATTAGTAAAATGCAATAGTTACTTGAAAATAGACTTTTGACCCATGCAACATATGAGTCTTTTAGATTTATAATGATAGTATTTTTATAAAAATTGAAAAAGCATGGATAGATTTGAAATAATTAATATATGATTTCAAAAAATCAATGATCAGAAACCGTGCAGCAAAGGAATAGGACCAAAAAAAAAGGACGATTTAATTTTTATGTTTAGCATATTCTTGTGATGAATGGGACCAAACATACTTTTCCAGAACTTACTCGTCTCCAAATTTCTTAAACAAAAAACCAAAAACATCCTACCGAATAACACTTCATAATGTATGGTAATAGACAACAATAGTTGTTGACCGCATAAACATCAAAGCAAAGACATATGTCATCGTCTATTAGCTTCTTCTAATTAAATATATGCTTTCTTTTAACAGGATAAACTTGCTACTATATACTATTATTAGACTAGATGACACAAATGGTGATTTGGGAACCAATATACCTTCTTTTGATGCCACTTAAGTTTGTGACAAAAACTTTCTTTCAATCACACATTCAGAGGCAAGCATGCCCAATCATTAATCACATTGTGTCTCCTTGTTTCTATAGTTTTGCTATCTAGTTTATAGTGTGTTTAGATAGCTATCAGAAAAGCAAAAGAAAAAGAAAACTGTAAGATTCATTTGGAGTACATAGCATTGAAAGTAAATGAGATGAAAATAACTTCAATAAAAATCTAGTCATAAAGTTCTCATCTTTGTAAACAATAATTTATAAGAAAAAGTGAATATGTAAAAAACACTTTTTTACATTTCAAGCAATTGGTGGGACTTGAAACATATAGTGTGCACAAATTAGTGAATAAGCTAAGAGAAGAATAAGAAATTAAACTAACGGAATAGTTTTATAAGTAAATAACGATGTTAATGTGAGTACAGAGATGAATTGAGAAAAATTTGTATATTGTTGTGTCTTTTTCTGGTTAAATCAATTTATGGATTTTGTGTTTGGAACTGGCTTCAAATGGTACCTGTGATTGAAGGTCTAAGGGGTACCTATTCATCAATTTAAGTTACTTGCACTCCATCAGTTAATAGGTGCAATTATTTTTTTTTATTTTTTTGGCTATCGCATCGGTCTCCGACCCACCAAAGGTGAGCGACTAATCTGCCTCGTACGTAGAGGCATGCGCACTGGTCAAGCATTGTTCTCCTAGGAATCGAACCCGATATTCCCCGGGTACGTCGTTGGAAGGAGCTCCTTGCCACTGGAGCCCAAACAACTTGGTTAATAGGTGCAATTATTAGTTATTACAAACAAAATTTCCATTAATTTAATTTAATTTAATTCATAAATTTTATCAGAAACCCAGATCCTCATGCATCTTTACAACGTTCGTTTTTATACCATCAAAGCTTCTAAAGCAAATAAATTCACATAAATCATTCAACAACACATGATCAATAACCAGAAAACGAAGAAACAATACTAAGGAAGCAACTTCAATAGAAGTTAATAAAAAAAACTGAAATTAAACGGTTTCTAATTAAAGAACAGAGAAACGAAAACAAAGCACTTCTGAAATGGATCGATTTTCAAATACACTTAATCAACAACACATAATCAAAGCACTTTCAACTTTTTCTTGGTAGATTTTCAAATATTACAACTTTCAGATTTGAATATATATAATGATCATGTTCATGTAGTTACTCTCTGTGTGTTCCAGAATGGAACATATCTGTAATGAAGTTGAAAGTTCTGTTGCCGACATCCATCAAAGTGATATAGAATTGCATGATGGGTTGGTGTTTGAGGGTACATTCGAGATGAACCTCTAAAACAGTGACTACAAACAAACTACAATAATATATGAAAACCAGATTTTTGACCCCGCACGGATTTATTGCAGAGGGATTGACATACAAATCATAAAATACAATATATAATTGGTAACGATGAAAAATATAACACGTGATAATCTATAGTAGACAAAATAAAACAGTTCATAAAATGTATGAAATCTAAAAATATTATAAAAGAAAATCCGGTAATCTTATCAATGATTCGGTAAAAGAAATTTTTAGTACATTGGCACGTAGTTTCATCACACATTGCAAAATACTTTCTCATATACAACGTAAGACGTTACATTGGTATCTTCATCAGTGATCAATATCTTTAGTCCTTCATTGGATGTAACTCTTGAAACAACAACATACAGTTGTCCGTGAGAAAATACAGGTGTTGGTAGATATACACCAACATGTTTAAGCGACTGCCCTTGACTTTTGTTAATTGTCATTGCAAATGATACAGTCAAAGGAAATTGTCTTCGTTAGGTTAAATTAC
>Ga0315915_1010126_pt1 | contig 10539 bp, 7 predicted proteins | sample MpolbnodulesMG_FD_207738 | JGI IMG/M metagenome (GOLD analysis project Ga0315915, IMG submission 207738) | Medicago polymorpha root nodule microbial communities from Los Angeles, California, United States - branched nodules | ecosystem: Host-associated > Plants > Roots > Nodule | place: USA... | reverse complement strand
ATTCAAGAGAGAAACGAGTCACAAGTTGCAATGTATGAATATGTGTACCAATTTACATTCAATCAATGCAATTTAAGTTTATTTTCTTAAGTATCTTTGCAATTTACTTGTTTATTTCAAGCAATACTTTTTACTCATATTTCGAAAGTGATTTCGACGGATTTGACTAGGTTAAATTCGATAATTATCTCCAATATCTTCTTACATTATTGAAGAACAATCATGAATTTCTGGAAAAGTAAAAGCACAACATGTCCTTAAGATTTACTGGTTGATCGTGCAAGTAACTATTTTTAAACCAACGGTTGTTTACCAAAAATCAGTGTAAACACACGTTGACGAGGCAACTGCTTTGGTCAATAAGATCACAGACCAAGGAATTGAACCAAATATGACCACATACAACATTCTTATTGATGGACTATGCAAAGAAGGAAGACTTAGGAACGCACAAGTGATTTTTAAACATTTTTTGATTAAAGGCTATAATTTAACTGTTTGGACATATAGTATTATGATCAATGGTCTTTGTTTAGAGGGCTTATTTGATGAAGCAGTGACCCTGGTGTCAAAAATGGAAGACAATGGTTGCATTCTAGATGCTGTAACTAATGAAACAATTATCCGTGCTCTCTTTAAAAAACGATGAGAATGATAAGGCAGAGAGATTCCACGTGAAATGATTGCTCGAGGTCTACTGTAAGAAAACTACTAGTTAAGATTATTTCTTGTTACTTATTAGGTTACTTTGAATTTTGATGACAACGATTCAATCCTAATTATTCATTTTGATGTTGGCTTAATGGTTACATATGCAAATGATGATCAACTACACAATGACCTCACTATCACCTTAGTTCTAATTTGAAATCGTGTTTTTGTTTTTGAAATAATTTATTTTTGGCTTAATTAATGATGTGGTCCCTTAAGTTATTTGTTAGTTACATTTTAGTCTCATAAGTTATTAATGTTATAATTTGGTTCCTTTAAGTCATCTTCCGTCAACCAAATCAATCCCCACCGTCAAAACCGATAACCCAATGACTAACGTGGATATACATTGCAAGTTGTCATGTCACTGTTCACATGTGCCTATTTAACGTTTTAGAAAAAGACTGATGATGAGGATTTATTTGGCTAACAGATACTAACTTAAGGGACCAAATTGTAACGTTAATAACTTATGAGATCAAAATGTAACCAACAAATAACTTAAGGGACCAAATCATTAATTAAACCTTTATTTTTTCTTTCCATTGTACTGTCATTTTTTCTTCATGTAGTTGTAACTTGGTTTCATAATGATACTTCTTACTGCTAAATTTATTCTTCCTAAGAAGCATAAATTTATTTTATCCTTGAAGGAAAAATACATATGAATAGTTGAGGGGCATAACATTTGCATACTATTCACTTTTACTCTTTAAGCTTTCAAGGTTTGGATCTGTGTTGAACAATCAAACTGTAACTAGATATAATCTACTCCTTCAACATAGACTTCAAAAGTAGTAAATCCAGTAAAGATAATATAGCCTAAACCCATAGAAGTTCCCTGCTACATGATGACTATGCAAGTCTTATGTGAGAATCATTCTATGTTACTCTATTTTAATGTTACTCATTTTTTTCTTCCTGTATTCACAATATGTATGATTTGATTATTAGGTCGCCTCTAAAGAAAGACTCATGTTAAAAAGTTTGATTTAATAGGTAGACTAATTCTTCACAAAGATTATAAACAAATAACAAGCAAAATGATATACAGGATGACATACAAGAACTTAAAGCTTAGAACTTAAAGCTTGAAACCGGTACTTGCAGTAACATTAGATTATTCTATTTTCTTAAATCATTAACGGTGTTGAAGTGTCAGTGTTGTGTCAGACATCGATGTATGTGTTAGTGCTTCATAGTTTGTGGTCAGCTACCTTGATTAAGGTGTGATTTTTTTCTTATGGCTAAAACTAATCCTTACATGAGCTACTACCAATCAAGTAGTGGACATGAAGACGACACTGACACATCGTCACTGGTAATAATTTATGAAAATGAAATAATTAAATTTTACCACATATGTCGGTGCCATTACGTTGTTGGAAAATGACACATATTGGACGCTGGACATACCTTCAATTTGAAGTGTCAATACTAGGATACTGCCCATGTGATTGTGATATCATGCTTGTTGGCGTGATTATGCAGCCAATGGACCCAATCCATCTCTTTTACATTTTGAGGGATTTATATCATTAAGAATTACTATATGATGATTTTTATGTATATTATTTTTTGTTAAAGAAGAACATGTACAATTGTTCACCCTACTTCAACTGACAGTTAGCATATCAAGTTTACTCATAACCTTGACTCGAACAATGTCCATACGAAAAATCCCCTTAGGCGCAATCCAATTGATTTGGGTGAACTTGCTAATGTGTTTTCTGGGTGGCCTAATAATGGTAATGGAATTAAGTAGAAAAGAAGAGCTAGCCGAAAAATCATGGTAGGAATTAGCATATTTTAACCTAAAGAACCTGGAGGTTTTGTATCAAGCTTGTGTATCCATAATACTTTAATGTACATGTTACTGACACTAAAAATGTAAATTGGGAAAGTCACGATCTTTAAACTATTTATATTATGCAACCTCTTCAGAATAGTAATATTTATCTAGCATTTAGCATTCCTTTCTTATATGATGACATTTGATTATAGTTTAAGTTCAAGTATGTTGTCATTTTGGTCTGCTATATCTATGCTGCAGCTGCATAATGTCTAAATCTGAAGAATCAATAGCATAATTGATGATTATAGGCAAATGTTAATAGTTGATATGTTAGGGGGAGAGGGACTTGCTAGTAGCAGAATTCAGGCCCTAAAACTCCTACATAATACTATTCGATGTCCCAATCCCTATTACTGCGCTATTCCTTCGGAGACCTACTTAGTATAATTGATGATTTTAATAATCACTTGCTTAATGTCAAAGCTTTCTGCTGCTTAAACCCACATTTTCTGACCAGCACTGCATCAGACTGGCTTTATCTTAAGTTACACCAATTCTAAATTGACTTATCCCTAAAGAATCAGATTACCTAAGCTGCTGGCAATAACTCAAATTAATACTTCTCTGATATAATTGATGAATTGCTAGCACTTAAAGTACTGGTTGGGAGAAGTTCATCATGTAGATTGTGAGAAACACATAAATGTTGATTTGGTTACACAACAGGAATTGTGACAGCATATAAACTTATCAAGTAGAATCTTACACATCTTTCATTGTGACACTCGAATGCACAGGTTCTCTATAAAAACACCAAAATCATAATGATAGACATCTTCATTTCTTTTTGGAAATGAATAGGATCTCTACTCCAAATACCAAGAATATCTAATTTCTTCAAAAATCAAAGGAATACGCATTTAAGACATTATGACTCCTGGATACTGCAAAATGGGGTGCAATACAGACATAATACAATGGTAGCATTACGTTTTTAAGACCCTTCTTTCACAGATTTTTAGCATGGTTTTTCATTGGTTAAATACATTTTTTTTTTTAAATTTAGTTTTTACTTTTTGAATGATTATGGAGTACAAATATTTTTTTTTCTACTTGGACAAAAAAAGTGGGGTGTGACTATGCATGAACTAGGTGTAAGTAACAACACCCCAACAGAATGAGCCAAAGCCTATATACTTCTAAAATCAGTTTGGCGCTACTCTTTGAAAGAGTAGATTCACAGAACATAGATGTTGAAGATGACAACGATTTGCGGTGGTGTTGTTCTCAGGACCACTATTCTTCTTTGAACCTACAATTAAACCAAGGTGGCACAATCTTCCTTGTGTGTTTCACCAATCCTGTCTCTAACCCTCTCTCCCCAACTATCCATGGCATAACTCCTACGCTCTCTCCCATCTATTACTTGTTGATTTCCATATGCTAATTAATACAATGAACTTATGGATGACCTGTGATCAGTGAATATTAGTATAAATAATTTTAGGATCTATTCTTTGCTTGCATTAATTAGCTTTTACTCGTCGAGCTTGTTCAGAGTCGATGTACAATAACATAAAATGTTACTATAAAAAGAAAGAAAAGTTTTATGAACTGATTTTGTTTTTCTGATGCTACTGTATGTAAAGCTTCACTGCCTAGGGGTTATTCTAAATTGCAAGAAGGAGGATGATCTCCATGTACAGTTCTTCAGCTGCCAAGGTGAAAAAATGTATTGAATGTTGTCAACCAAAAATGTAAGAGAGGGTGATGTTTGCTTAAATTGTATTTTTGTTCGTTGAAAAGAATGCTTGTAATTTTATTTTTATTTGTTAGTAATCTTTTATTTCCCTTTTGTTATGCCTATTAGGGCCTGGCAGTGACGCTATCGAGATTCTTCCCTTTGATGGCCAAGTTATATCATGACTGTCAGTGGGAAGGTCGATTTCCTGCTAGTATCTCTCACAAAAAGTATGCATCTCTAAGCACTAAAGTTACTTGCTTAATGCACAAAGGATTAACATCAATCATTCAAAGGTGAGTTAGAAGTCAATGTAGCAGCAATTTACATAATAGATCTATAGTAAGATAAGATAGTTTGATACAACTTCTATTCTTGTCTTATTATCAGCAGTTTTGAGAATGCTGATTCGAAGACAGTTTCCCAGGGAAGGATCTACGTATGATATTGGTAACATGTCTTTAATTGATGTTAATTCTAAAGAAATAGAATATGGAGCCAAGGGATCAAAGGCCCGTTACTTTCATCACAGTCAATTCCAAATCTGAACTCTTCATTTGCACTTTCATTATTTGTCTTCAGTAGGGACTTAAGGAAATCGGATTCAAGTCTTGGTGGAAGAAAATATTGCTGGTTATTTATTTGAAATTGCTAAAAGCATGTGTTCTTTGCCCTGATGAAAGAAATATTTTATAGCTATGCGGGAAACTTGTATACTTCTTGTATACTTTAGCCTCATTATCTGAATAAAGTTTACACTATTCTGATTTAGCTTGGCTTATCTTTTCTCATTAAAGGTATGTGAGTGCATAACTTAATTTTGACCTTACTGTAAATGAACATCAGAGAATTATAAGGATCCGGTTGTCAAGATGTGCCTTCAGGCAGATCTTCCTGATCAACAGCTTCATCGGTCTCAATGTTAGGTAGTTCACCCAAACGTTGACGAGTTTTCTGGACAATCTCATCAATTTCTTGTTGATTATCATCTTGATAGTCCTTATCAGTTAGTTTCCATAATTTCAATTTATCTGTGTCATACACTTTCTGCATATTTAAAAGGGAACAAAATGCACCACACACTTATGCATAACAGATTCTGCAGGAACCTCATCGTGGTGGAAACTATAAAACAACTCTCTGTTGTCAATCGATTTCCAGCTACCACCTCCCTTTTTTTCTGCTTCATCTGGACGGTAAAACCACTGCCCTGTGATCATCAAGCTTCCATTTAGGGATTGTGTTATGTCCTGTCGAAAAAACATCTCTGGAAATCAGAAAATAGAAAGGTGTATGTATAACTATAGATTTTGTAAAAGAGGATGGAATAGCACCCTATCTGTCCCCCCACATAAAGGAGAAAAGGGGGCTACAAAACCCATAATAATAAGTTTATAATATCAATGCTGATCAATGTGATTCACAACATATGTTGCATTATATAATAACTCAAAAATTTGGAAACATTGTTATCAAAAGCCAAAAAATGAGGACGACCCGGCATGCAAAATACACCACGTGCACATTCCAGGGATTACCAAGAACAAAACAGAGAAGCTGGTCTACAAAGGAATTTAATTATCAAGAAGGCAGCAGCTCAGCACAAACAATCTGAGGCAAAACAGAACCCAGAAATGAAAAGAAAAAAAAACAGCCAGCAAAAACTATACACCACAGCTGCACCTTGCGCCTCCGTCTAATCATTGCCTATTCAAATAGTCCCGTATCCCAACTCCATCCATAATATAACCACGGGCTCCCTTTTAAATGACTAATATTCCACTTCCATGAAAATTCGTTGATCTCATCCACAATATCATCCCAATAATATATCAACCACGGGCAAATTCTTGAAAATCTTCTCGTTATAATTGATTATCACACTTCCACAGTAACAACTTGATACACTAACAATATATCAACAATAAACTTTACAAAAATTAAACACGTAGAATTGTGAAATTTAAAAGTCATATACTTATTATCAAAAAAGGGAATTTACTACTCTTACCCGGTATGTACTTCTAGTTGACAGCATATACGGCAATAAGCAAGGCGTTTCTGATTTTCATGCTATTATAAATTAAAGGAACATAGATACTTGCTTAGTTCTGATTTAGTAACCTCTAATGTAAGGTTTATTAGGAGACAAGCCAATGAAGTTGGCCATAGCTAAGCTAGGGACGCTCCATATCATGCTAGTTTCCGTTCTTTTATTCGAATTCTATCTTGTATCTCAACAATCATTATGAATGAAATGCACTAAATTTACTCTTGTAAAAAAAAAAAAAATCAAACAGCACACCCAGATGATCATTAAATCCATTATCATAAATTAATACTACGTAAGCAGACATCAAGTGTAGTAGAACATCAATGTTCCAAACCAACATATCTTAAAAAAAAAAAAGCGGCATAGTTAAAAAAGAATTGACCTTGATAATTGCGACATACGGCTTTTGATATTTAATCTCAGGCAAAAGAAGAACAGGGTCCTCCTGCAGAAAGAGTAACACCAAGAATAGTAATAAGTTGTAGAATCACATCACACAAACACCAAAAAGTTTAACAACTGAATTTGGCAAAGCCAAATAGTGACAACATGCGAAAAGCAAAAGGAAAAAAGAGGAAGAGATGATTGATTATAAATATTAATATACGAGCGTGTATTGGTTTCCAAGGAAATTGAAGGACTGAATATGCATTTTTATGTCTCTTCCTTTTCCATTTATTCATAACTCTCCCTTGAATTCCGGAAATGCCTGTTTTTCATTGGAGTAATGTCTTTTCGGGATGATTTCGTGGGAATTTTATTCACATTATATAGCACTACTGTAACGTAAATTATTTAATACAACGAGACAAAACATGTAGCTTCTTCTTCTTCAAAAATATAGCATCAATCTAAAAAAATTGTCCAAACTCTTACTTTAAATCATCAATGTATGCAACTTGTCCATTTTTCTACTGATTACTATTTATAATGGAAAATAAAACATTTTATCACATTTGTTATTGGATTCTTCATAGGTCAAACTATTAAAAAGTATTTCGAGTTAAATTGTTTTTTGGATTAGAAAGGAAACCGAACATAATTATTACAACAACGATTTGTCCCGAACAAGCTGGTATAAAGTTAGGTTCACCAGTTTTGTGATTTCAAATCGAACCGAAACTAAGTTTACATAAACCAAATTGTACTTTTTCAAAACAAACGGATTTTTTTGTACTAAACTGTTCCAAATTTCTATGATTAACTTATCGACCAGTGATGAAGAAAGGGAAGAATCTCCAGTTGAAGAAGCTAAAGCCCCATTAGGGTTTCCAGAAACAGTAGTGCTATATAATGCGAATAAAATTCCCACGAAATCATCCCGAAAAGGCATTACTCCAATGAAAAACAGGCATTTCCGGAATTCAAGGGAGAGTTGTGAATAAATGGAAAAGTCAACAACTATCGTGGGGTGGAATAAACGCGTCGGGATAGATCGTGAAAACTGAATTCGCCGTAAGTAGCATTATTGTTTACGTTAATATCTATTTTTTCTGATGCATTGACTAAGTTGTATCTTGACGGTGAATGGAACAACCTATGAGAATATAAACCAAGTACAAGAGACCAAGAATATCTCTACGAACCAACGAAAACATTATGGGTGTAATCCAAGACTATTTCATCAGATATTACCTTGACATAGACATTGATGGCTCAATAATCATGTAGTTTTAAAATAGGTAGATTAAAAGTGGATTTAAGCCTAACTTTTGTTTTTATTTTTGATTTCTGCTCTTTCCCCTACACTTTTCGCTCGCGTTCAGCTGTTTGGACAATTATACCCCTGCGTGAATTAACTCATGCATGTTTATACCCAATGTGAGATAACTCACGTAAGAGTATTTTGGTCCGCGTGAGTTAACTCACGCCAGTTGCATATGTCCAACTGCAATGCAAATTAGAAAACCACAAAAAAGCTGACATTATTTGGTCTGAATTCTTGGTAAGTTGGCCCCAAGAATTTATCACTGTTTTTTTGAGTTCAAAGTCATTCACAAGGTTTTGTATTTAAGAGAAAGAAAGAAAGACATCACTTATATATTTTTCACCATTTACTCTTGCATTCAATGTGAAATTTTAACTCACAATTAATATATTAACATTTCTCCCTGATATATGAGACTCTATGCATTTGTTCCCCGGTAACATAGCCAAATAAGATCAGAGAAGACATGACATAATAAAAAAAGGGGGTTGATGGTGGTTTCTTGAAAAGACATTTTTTTCCCTTCATGAGAAGAGATAAAAAATTTGAAAAAGAAAGAAAGAGAAAAAATATTCAACAAGAGAAATTATAAGGAAAAAAAGAAGTGTTTGCTTTGTCAATGACTATTGTTTAGGGAATATAGTGAGTTATTGATAATTTTACAGGTTAGAGAATTTTGATAAATATTTTACCAAAAAATTAAACTAAATAAAAAAAAATGTCACATTATTTTTGAATTTCTAATAATCAAATATATTCTCAACTCAGCATAATACATATGCAGTTTTCCATAAATCCCACCAAAAACAAAAAATGAAGGAATTTGAAATCATACAGGTTGTATATAAAATATAGAACGATAGCAAAGGACATCCAATAACTAAAATTTACGATAAAAAATTAAACAAATAACATTCTAAAAGTAAAAAAAAACAGTTTATCATATTCTTGGGACTTCCAAGTGAGCCTACGCTGAATCAGATCATCATATTAGGACAACAACAACCATATAAGTGAGATTGATATCACATCTTCACACCAAATCTAAAGACATTAGGTGTATGGGTAATCACACTTATTTGATGTTCAAAATGTACTATCTAATTCAATGTAGAACGTAAACTCACACTTGACACATTAACATATCTTAATCAACCTGCAGGGCCGGACCTTCGGGAGTGCAAAGAGCTCAACCGAACTGGGCCTCCCAAAGTGATGGGCCTCGAGGAAAAAATTATTGCTCAATATCCCCGACCCCACTCAAAAAAATAAATAAACATGTTTCTTGTTTCAATTTCTAAGTAAAAAAATCATGTTCCATGTTTCTATTCTAAGTTTAAAAACACATCTTTAGAAAAATAATTGTTAATTTTGATTTCAGTGGCTAATAATCATTATACGAGTGTTATTTTCAATTTAAATAGAAGATTAATCTTTTTAAAAAATTGTTCTTTTTTTTTACTAGGGGCCTATTTTTACTAGGAGAGTCGAGCCTCCGGTTTCATAGGGACGGCTCTGATCAAGTGTGCTACTATCTACATCTGTAATTATGTGATATAGTCAAATAAAATCAAACGGAAGCACACAATGTTCATGAATGTGGGTGGGAAGTGGGTTAATGGAGGGAGATTTACGTTCCATTCTTTTATGAACAGAGAGAAATGAAACTAGAAAGAAAAAATGAATAAGAAAAAGGGATTTGAATATGAGAGTATATGAAATAGAATGAGTTGTTAGTAATTATAAGAATTTGTTAAAGAAGTTTGAGATAATTGGGTAATTATTTTATCAAAAAAATAGACTTAAAAAAATGGCACATCATTTTAAAATATCTAATAAACATGTATTTTCTCAAACTCAACATAGCACGTCTAAAAATCAAATTTACATTAAAAAATTAAACAAATGGCATCCAAACGCTAACAAAGTAGTTCATCATAATGCTAGGACTAAAAATGGAGCCTACATTGGGTTGGATCAACATAATATGTTAAGATAAATCACACAAGTGAGATTGACACCACATCTTCACTTAAAATTTCTAATAAGTACGTACTTAGCCAATTCAGCATTGCATATCTACAATTTTATTGTGAGATTCCTCCAAAGACCAAAAGTGAAGTAATTTAAAATAATAGATGTTGAATAAAAAATAGAATCAAAGAGAATGACATCTAAAAACTAAAATTGATGATTAAAAAAATTGATCATTGATGCCTAAAACCAACAAAACATTTCATCATAATGTTGTGACTTCTAGGGGAGTCTAAATTAGGTTGGATAATCAAATTAGGTTGTTGAAACAAAGGGTGTTTCACAAGTCACCTATTGAGTTTTGACAATAACAAGGTATTAAAAATCATCAATTGGAGATGCTAAACAATTTGTTCAAGTGTACAGGATCCATAATCAAAGTATTATTCTTAAAGATTCTGATTGAACAAGTTCAAGAGCAAAGGAATTTTATTTGAAGCTAAGAGCGTCTGGAAGAATGCATCTGAAGAAGTGCGTCTGAAGAAGTGCATCTGAAG
>Ga0315915_1010122_pt1 | contig 10541 bp, 6 predicted proteins | sample MpolbnodulesMG_FD_207738 | JGI IMG/M metagenome (GOLD analysis project Ga0315915, IMG submission 207738) | Medicago polymorpha root nodule microbial communities from Los Angeles, California, United States - branched nodules | ecosystem: Host-associated > Plants > Roots > Nodule | place: USA... | reverse complement strand
AATGTGATCACTTAGTTGACCATTTAAATGGTCATCTTTCTTTAGTGTACTTTCTGTGTTAACCATTTTTGGAGGTGGACATATTGAGGTTGGTTTTGGTGAAACAAATTGTCGAAACAACTCATTCGTATGTACCTTCATATTATTATCAACAAAGATAAATCGGGCCGACATAATATCATGATGTGTTAGGATAATGCAAAAAAAAATAAAAATGAAACAACACATTTTTAGGTTACTTGGACATTTTAGATTCTACAATCTGAACCTAGTTGGCCTTCCTTAATAGCACTGTCGTCGTTGAATCGTAACCTTTTCCAATTTTCCAATGAGTGTGAATTTCATCCAAACGAATGAGTGTATTGTGCTTCATCTTCTTAGTAATTGTACATGTACACTACAATCTGTATGTAACCATAACTAAACAGCCACATTTTGATTTATCCATACGACAACTTGCTACTCGATCCACGTAGTCCTCAATAAAATACAATGTGTTCCTTGATATATGTTTCCTACCAACTTTGACAACAACACATATCCTTTGAATCATTGTTCCAATAAAATCATGCTATTTTGAAACAATACTTGTATATAAGTATGCTTCAACTTTATCATGTTGTTATTTGAAGCCCAAATTTTACAGTCACCCATAATATTGCATAAACATTTTCAACCGACTGTGAACAGAGTCAACTATGTTTGTCTTTGTATTTCTAGATATGCATGACGCGGTTAGTCCAATACCTTGCAACTTTCTCCTTCACATGCCCCAAAATAGCAGTTTCCACATATTCTAAATTTTTTGGAAAATTTGTGCACACAATTTTGAACAAACGACAAGAATCAACATACGCTTTCTCTGAATCATACACCATTATAGCTTCCCATGCATCCATGATTGTTTTGCATATATTATGAAACTATTTGAATTGAATAATCTGAAAATTCCAAAACTCGTTTAATTTGAACTGAAGGGAAATTGAAAAAGTGGAAAGGTGCGCGAGATGCTTGAAAGATGAAAAAAGAAATACTTAAAAAAATGAAAACAAGTTTTTGTATCCATCTTCAAATAGTTTGTGAATGTTGCAATTTGTTGCAATTCATCTCAATCTAAGATCTCCATTTAGGCGAGACACAAAGCAAATTGACCACCTTTAATTATATTGGGCCTAAACAATTAATCCCTACAACACAGTCGGTTCAAATAATAGGTTTCATTCTTTATTAAAAAATAAAATAATTGGCCTAAAAAATAACTTAAAAATAGCTTAGTAGCTAGAATTCACCACTTAAAATGAATAATTAGAAAATATAGGGTTTAAACCTTGACCCCTAGATATCATAATGTACATACCAACCGAACTATGCTCAACTCAAATTTGTTTTTCAATACATACCTTCACTATTTTTATATCTAGTCAAACTCTTAATTTGAAATTCGATTATAAAAATCACATACTAAAATTAAAATTTCAACTAAATAAAAATATAAAGAAGCTCTCAACAGAAATATAAAGATATAAACGATCTCTCTCTTTCTTTAATTCGATTTATTTTAGCATATGCAGAAAAAAAAAATGGTCGACCCTAAATAAATTTTATGACCTTTATAATAACATGCATCCAATTTAATATTGGCTGAAGTAGTTAAAGAAGATGAAGCATTTTCAATTCTGAAATGAACCCTTACCTCTTTAGCACATTAAAGAAGATAAATTCATGATTCTGCACACTAACTAACGTAAATTTTTGCATTGTTTTTCATGCAATCAATCTATATATCTTTCAATACACAATGAAACTTCAATTAAAAATAAACACACTGACTTGTTCACTGTGCTTTTTTTTGCAATTCTTAAATAATTGTATATAAAACCATTACAATTACTAGAATCACCACTCTCTCTATAATGGAAGATCAAAGAGATAATCTTAGCTCCAAATCTGGTTCTTGATTGTGATCACTAGATTCTGAGTTCTGACTGCTTGTGGAACCACTTCTATGCTTCTTGGTATCTATGTATTGTGAGTCCTATTTATAGAAGAAAAAATTATTAAAGGTTTTTATTTATTTTTTAATTCATTGTTAGATTATTAGAAGCTAGGTATATTTTTTATGATTTACATCTTGATACATTAAAGTCAGACGTTTTTAATGATCTGATGATTACAATTGATTGAGAGTGTAAAAATCTTTACATCGACAGTGTGTAAGAATGAAATCTTTTTTTTTGTTGTGTTGTATATATATGAGATATATATGCTGAAAATGAATCCTTACATATAGGTTAAGTAATGGTTTAGTTGTGTTGGATTGAGAAGTGGCATTGGCATGCTCCCATAATCTGATTTGAGATAAAGAATTAATCATATAAGCAAGAAATTCATCATGACAATTTCATTATATATAGAACAAGATTATAAGAAAACAAAAGTGATCAATGTAAAATTAACACATTTTGCTTTGATTATGAATAATAATGGAACTACTTTGGATGGAAAATTTAAGTACCTTGCTGAATCAAATACTGGCTGAGAATCTCCAAATCTAATGTTTGTTCTATCATATTGTGGTAGACCCATCTGCACAGAAAAACAATTTTTTTTTAATATCCGAGTGATGATATTAAGAAGAATCGAAGAATCAAAAAAAGAAAATTATGAATGAAATGTTTTTACATTTTAGATGTAAGAATTAATTCTCTAAGGTATTTTTCAATTTTATCTGATTGGAATTGTCCAATTGAATTCAGAAAAGACTTCTTGTAAATTGACATAGAAACTTTGTTTTTGTATATATACAGATTAAAGCAACTTTATAATTCATTTAATGTTAGTTTTTCTGTATAAAAAGACTAACTGTAATGATGAATATGATGCTAATATATGCAAAAACATTTTCTTTTAATTATTATTTTGATGATATTTTTCAGCTTGCAGACACAACCAATTTCTTCTCACCTAGGGTTAGTGATACACAATTGTACTTTCAAATTCAACCAACAATATACCAAAAGAGAGTTAGCCCAGATCCAAAAATAACATTTCTAGGGTTATTGGATATGTTATATGTTTGTAAACTTTTGAATAATATAAGATGATAAGTATCATGTCATGTCATTAAAACAAAGGAAAGAAAAATCAAGGGTTAGAAAAATAGTTACCTTGATTGCTATGGGGACATTACAACCCACTTGAATATATTGTTTTTGTAGTCATAGTTATAGTACTAGTAATTAAACATGACATATATGAAAATATGTGCAAAACTACTCATCACAAAAGAATGAAAAGGAAATATATAGTACCATTAAAAGCATAAATAAAATTTGGGATCCAAGAAAAGCAAAAAAAAATTACACTTACCATAATGTTTGGTTGAAAGCCATGTGAAGCTGAGTATGATGTAGATGAAGATGAGTATGAAAAAGATGATGATGGTATTGATGAATATGGTGTTTGTATTCTTGGATCTTCCTACATGATCATGAGAAACAAAATGAAATTAATTAATTCCACTAATTAATCCAAGTATAAAAGTTTTTTTTAATAATCAAAATACAAAAAAAAAATTATTAAAAAAAATGAAAATTGCTAGACTAGTTTGATTTGAGCAAAGGGAGAGAGAATTTAAGAAGCTTACATTGATAAAATTAGATGGATGAGGGTTGTGTAGAGGAGGATGAAAACCATAAGCCATTTCACCATGTAATCTAATTTTTTCCAATTGAGCAACACCTAATCCTCTTTGTGGTTGCTTTGGTTTATCTTGATTGTTTTTCTTCCCTTTCCTTGATGAAGATCCACTTACTCTTTCATTTCCCATGTTTGAATCTCCAAAATAATTACTACCATCCATGTTCTAATTCCTTCTATATATCAAGGTAGAGATATAAAGGTATATGGTGGCTTTTCCTTTGCAAATCCCTTAAAACCTTGCTTGGAAATGAGATCTCCTATGCTCTTTTTTAAGCTATTAGCACAAAACTTAGGAATAATTGCATAGCTGGATCAGATTGTGTTTAGATTTCAATCTTAAGTTATAAATATACGCCTAGATTCTATATGATCTTTATCTCTCTCAATACTTCAATTATTTTTCTTGAGTCATGTGAGAGAGACTATATATAATTTCTCTCTAGATATAATCACGCGTTAAAGACTATAATAACTCCTATAAATAAATAAAAAATGAAAATGAGAGATTACATGTGTTAGTTTTCACATTGTATCACGTTAAATTAAAGTACCTCTTGTATATCCCCTTATGTTTAAGTCAGTTGGTAGGGATATTTCACATTATATACAGGGTTAGGGTACGAATCCCGGACACTTGACTTCTCCATATTTAAAATATGTAAGCTCTCTAGCCACTAGGCCATTGGATAAAAAAAAAGTACCTCATATACTTATCTGTTTGTATATTATTCTCCTTTTTCTGTGTAAACAATTAATTAAAGATAACATGTTACAAAACCGTAAGTCTTTTATTCAACTAGTACATAAGATCAACATATATGATTCGACCTTTCGCTCGTACAAAATATTAGATTCAAATTTATGATTTTCTTGTTGATAGATTATACATAAATTTTTGTTTCAAAAATAAAGGTTATACTTATATGTAAATTTCAAAATTCTACCTAATCTAACATTTATTTATTTTTTGAAAGAAATTTATTTATATATAAAAGGATATATTTTTCTTTAGTCATTAAATATAATATATGATCACATATGATTTTTACCAGTTTCTTTTTTTTTACCCAAATTTCATTCACTAGATTTGAAAATGCACATTAAATTAAATATGAGTACATCTCTCAATTAACATTCGAATCTAATTTTTGCATTCTAAAAATCTAACACCTTCCGTTAAACTCAACCTTATTGATGATTTATTAGCTATTTATTATTATTGGTACTTTGGAGACTATCTTTGAAAGTGATTGTCTCTAATTTAAAAATGTTACATAAGCTGTATTGGTATAGGCTTGTAGCCACGCGCCACAAAGGTAGGGTGCAAGTGAAATTTTTAATATTTTTTGTGCATCTTTATTTATTGCTCATATGATATTGGTGATTGAATATTTGCATTGTTTTTTGTAGATGTTTGCTCAAACCTTCTTTCTATTAAAAAATTAGACTAAGGTATGCTATGATCGATGATGATGAGGTTGTCACTTTTATCATCAGTCTTTATCTAAGCAATCAGCATATATAATCTAAAGTGGCATATAAGTAATTAATTATAAATTAGTTGTCTCTGATTCTTGTCCACTTGATGGATTTATTTTATGGTACTTTTATATAAGATTATTTTGATTACACTGATCAAAGTAGATTACATAACTTCGTGTGCCTTAGGAAAAAAAATATTTATCTGGTCAAGAAAAAAAGGAAAAAATATTTATAAAAATTATAACAAATTAAGCCACGAGGGAGTAGGTTCCACTATGCATGTGGTTTCCTAGTTCTCGGTCAATTTGTCTCAGCTGATAGTACCTTTGAAGGGCCTAATCTAAAAAGGCCTAGCTGTAAAATTCCATAAAAGTAGCTTATTAAGGAGGAAAAGTAAATCAAATTTGGTAGTGAACTTTTCAATGTATCGATTGATTGAGAGAATTCTTATATATCTTGAATATTAGATAGATACCGACATTTCGTTGATAAGTTTATTCAAAACTTCATTTCATGACATTGTATAATTAGATGATAGATACATAGTCAACTCAATCAAATTGGACGTTAGCTTTAAAAATTGAGAATGGTTCCCAAAATATAAGTTACGGTTCAAACTTGATTTTTACTTTTAGACAAACATTAATTGGCAGTAAAATTGTTGTTTTTGAGACTTCTACCTACGGACAAACAACATTTAATGATGAATTTTGTTTGTGCTTAGAAGTATTTTTTTTCTTTCCATTTTGTTTTGCAAATTTAAGCCCCTCCGTTGAGGGCCTTGTTGTACTTGCACAAGGCATTGGATAGGTACATAATCAAACAAACTTCGGGTATAATTATGTTCGTCATTAGCAATTGATAGAGGTTTTGATCGGGTCAAATTGTTATTGCGGTGCATAATGGTTGTTCTTATGATAATGAACTTGGTGTTGCTAGTTTCAACCTATCTTTTATCTGAAGGTAAACTAATAGAGTCGCTCCTAATCTTATTAGAGCGTATTTCAATTTTTAAAAAAACTAGGGTTAAAATTAGAAATTAAAAATAGAAAGAAAATCTTGGAAATTGTGTATTCTTAATTTTAAAAGCTTTAAATCTTGTCTTTTTAACTTATGCATTTATTGATTAATTCAATTTTAACCCTAGTATCTTTAAGTCCATATTTTTGTATGAACTGCATCGTTAAAAAGTAGACATAATAACAATCGGGTGAGTTCACTATTAATGAAATCTTTTTTGATAAATGGTAGGTTTTGTGCAAACTTATGCTAATATTCTACTCTAGATAAAGCAACTTACAAAATATGTAAGTTTCCACAAAAAAATTGAGGATAACTCATAAATTTATATCTTTTTATACAGAAAAATGTTACCAAGTATCCTTGATGTTGTTTAAGTCTCAATATGCTAACAATTTGTAATTATGACATTGAAAAATATTTAATTTATACTTTCAAGACAATACTTCTATTTTAAGGTTGTTTAAACTATGCTCTTGAGACATTTATTAGCATGACAATTTTGTATAAATGTTATACTCATGTTAAGGTAACACAATTCATGACTAGTCCTCTTGCTAGGGAAACACGATTCATGACTAGTCCCCAATTTTTTTAACCACTGCACCCCTTTGTATTGCTCGGCTATTAGCATGTGAAATGTTAACAAATGTCTCATGAGTACTTGTTAAGAATTTAAACTGAGAAATAGAAATATTTTCTTAAAAGTCAACATCATAAGATTTTACTAACGAAAATTGTATATTCATAAGTTGTTTTTTTATAAACTACCTTAACAGACTTATAAATAATACATTAATCCTTATTTATTTACATAAGCTGCTTTGCATAAGCTCTAAAATAAGTCGATCCAAACAGGTCCTAGGTGTTAACGTACACATATATAGAGAGAGTTTTATTTTTAGAGGACATATACAGAGTTTTCTTAAAAAAAAAAATATAGTTTAATTTTTTGTTTTAGGGAAATACAGAGTTGAATTTGTATGCAAAGATGGTGTACAATTTTTGTACACACATTCAATTAGATATCATCATTAAAATAAGTAACAGTCTTATACAAATTTCTAAATTTTGATATATTATGAATGATTGTATACGTAAAATTGTATTATATCGTCAGTGCATATAATAATTTGTTCAATAGTGCATATTAATAAATTCTTCTATTACACCATATGATTATATATAATATTGTAATAATTCTTATTAGTAAATTCTTCTATTGAACTATGTGGGTCATAATCATATATCTTATGAGTTGTATGTGTGGTGGAATAAGAATAGCCTCCAATTTGTTGGCCAGACATGTGAACCCTAGCAAATTACAATAGACCCCACAAACCCCAACAAAAGCATGTCATTTGTTGCTTAATTAGACGACAGAATATAATACAAAGGTGTTAAGATTAAAAAGAAAAAAAAATGATTTTGTTACTTTACGTTATTTAGGGATCTGCCTCTTTCCTTAATTTCTTTTTCTTTTCCACTTTTCTTTCTTTACCTTTTTTGTTATTCCTCTTCTCTTCTAATGATTTTCTTGGACACTATGGTTGGGTTGATGGAAATGCTGACCTAAAAGGTACTACTTAATTATTATTTTAGTTCTAAGTCTCCACTTCTGCATCCACTTAGAACTAATCACACTTAGAGCTAATTAGTTAGTGACTTGGAAATGTAGACACTTAAACTACCTATATCAATCAAGATTAAGTTGTATCTTACATCTTAGAAACTTCTATAGCAATGTAATGTAGAAAAGTAAAAAAATATTGTTTAGATTATGTGGAATAAATGTAACAATAGACTTTTTAATAACAAAGAAAATTCCATTTTCAACTTCTGGATAAAGTAAAATATTATTATTTGTGGTGGCTAAAAGCTACTTTTGTATTTGGTGATCATTTGTGGTGGACGAGCCATTTGTCATGTTTAGGCATTGGCTAATCCACTTTTTGTATCTCTTTTTGGCTGCTTGTAAATTTTTAGTGATCTTCTTGATACGCCTTGTGCTGAGGGGACTGCTGCAGCATGGTTAATATAATTCATTTCGGCTTGTTAAAAAAAATAAAAAAAACCAAAAATATATTCTACTTAGAAACATCTTGGAGCACCTATAAATATATGAGAGAAATTGTACCCCCACTATATGAACTTATGCCCTAGCTAGAAATCACTTTCAAGACATTACATCAACTTTTTCCAACTAGATTTTCTATTTAAGGGCTATTGTTTACAAAAATAGAGTCATTCCTCTTCCACTAAAAGATTTTGACTTCACATTTATTCAAGCTCTTTGAATTCCTTTTGTGTTTTTGGTTTCTTTCATAATTCTAATTTTGTCAATGTGTTTCAACTTTTTTTACTCTTGTGGAAAATGAAGATAGTCACGATCACTTGGGGACTACTGCTGACTAGTGGCAATATAAACCCTCACTACTATTTTTTTATTTATTTAGTGATTAGATTATCTAAATTTCCATAGTGATTGAATTTTGTAATCGATTTTTAAATGTGTTTGTGACCAATTTAGAGACAATTTGCAAAACGGAAATGCTAGTTACAGCGAGAGGCTAAATCTTGATGGGTTCAGGAATGATTTGTCATATTTGTGTTCCTTAGATTTTCAATTTAGTTCACTTTTGGATCATAAAAAATAAAAAATAAGATCAGCAAACCGTGATTTCTGGCCAGACATAATTTTAATTGGCTAACTTGCCTTTCGTGACCACATCATGATAAATTCTTTCTAGATATATAGCAGCACTCTTTGCAAAATGTCGTTGAACCACTAGTTGTTAATGTTAACGACCAATTTAGTGACCGACTACATTTTTAGTCTCTAAATCATTCACTATATGATAAGTATTTTGTAATGACAAGATTAATATTTATAAAGAGATAATTAGAAAAAGAGAAAGAAATCATCATATACCAAATCTCAGATAACGATAATGATGATTAGATGCAAAGTAAGGATTAAAACAAGGGATTATGTTGATCCGATTTGATTTTAGTGTATTATTATGGACAGAGATACAAAGAGATTGTTTGTGCATCTTTATGCATGTTGTAAAATATAGAAATAAGAAAACGTTGACAAAAGGAAGTGGAGAAAGATGTAGGGAATATATGGTATTACCTACTATATACATTTGTGTGGGCACATGCAAACTCAAACATGCATATGCAAACTCAAACATGCATGTTGCATACCGCAGGAATAGAAAAGGAAAATTCAGTGAAGCCTAAGTTTCATATCAACATAAATCAGCCACAACTTTATCGTGTATCAGATTTCCAAAATTTTATTCTGTCAGATGTATCACACCCACACGGGGACTTGAGCCTAATTTTTTTATTCCTTTTAAAATTAATCCTAATTTTAACGCGCATGGTAGAATTAATCTTTTAAAGATAACTGAGATCTATTTAAGAGGTTGACCTTTTTTAATAAATGTTTTTTCATACGCACTGGACATGAATCAAACAATGAACCAAATGGTTAAGAAGCTCAAAAATTTATCACTTGTGTCACATTATGTTGATTGAGTCTAATTAACTCTCACTGTGGTTATGACTAAACAATTAATGAACCGACAAGCTTCAGGATTCAATTCACATCGATTAAATTAGGGTTTTCCTCACAAGTACTCGTAGAGCATCCACATACACTATTTTTTGGTACATAAATGCGTCACCCATTTACTCATCCTTAATTTATAAAAATTATTAAATGGGTCCCACCAATACCTTTATATTATTTATCAATAACTCTATTTTATTACATTTTGATATTTTAACATAAAAATATTGTGAGACACACAAAAAGAGAGAGTGCTTATTGTAATATCTCTTCTCCTGTTTTTATCTCCAATGGGGTACCATCGCTTGTGAAGTGAAGACTCTCCCTTGTGAGATGGTCTTATGGAATTTGTTAAACAATCTAAAAAAACGGAAGTTTTATATTAAAAATAATATTTTATTAACTTTTAAAATATTTATTACACAATTCCAACATAAAATTATTATATTTGCTTCCTTGACAAATGTTTTTTTGTTTTGTTTTAAGAAGTTAAATTAGCACATTCAAACTAACATCACTTCTTTGACAAATGTTATAAGGGCAATTATTCCAATTTTTCATTAAATAATTAAACTGACTTTTTTTTATTTTGAAGGAAATTAAACTGTCTTACATATACATAATCTTGTATATTAGAATTGATCCTTTTTCTTTACACTTACTCTTGGAGTCAATGGATAACTTATAAGTTGATTTATGTATTCTTATAAAAGAAAAAAGTTGATTTATGTAGTCGATCCCCCTTGATAAGAAA
>Ga0315915_1010120_pt1 | contig 10543 bp, 11 predicted proteins | sample MpolbnodulesMG_FD_207738 | JGI IMG/M metagenome (GOLD analysis project Ga0315915, IMG submission 207738) | Medicago polymorpha root nodule microbial communities from Los Angeles, California, United States - branched nodules | ecosystem: Host-associated > Plants > Roots > Nodule | place: USA... | reverse complement strand
TCCTTGAGCATAGAAGTCTCTTTCTTGTGTGATTGAGCATAGAAGTCTCTTGGAGTTGTCCTTGAGCAAAGATAAGTCTCTTTCTTGTGTGATTGAGCAACTTGTAATTTGAAATTACATTTTAGTGGAACTCTCCTTGGAAGTGCAAGGAGGACATGACTACTTCCGGTTTGTGGAAGGAACATGTATAATTGTTTGTGTTTTCTCTTCTTCTGTTCTTTACATTATCCGCTGCACATAGACTTTGAACTCACTCAGACTCTGAACTACTTCAGACTCTGAACCTGAGGACAGTTATCTAGAACGTTTAAGAAGAAGTTTCCAAAAACACAATTCAACCCTCCCTTCTTGTGGTTTTTCTCACCTTCAGTATCTTCTAAACAAAATTTGTTTTAACAATTTTTTTTGGTCAAGTAGTCTAGTGGTTAGAGAAATTCACCTTTAAGATGAATAAGTGGGGTGTCCGGGGTTCGAACCCGGGCCCCTGCACAAATTGTGCATCATCCTTTACCAAATAAGATAAGCTCATGGAGACCGTTTAACATTTTAAATTCACTCTAAAATAAATCAATATAAAATATAAAGATATAACATGAAATTGCATGATTAAATGATAAATACATACTAAGCCAATCTACATTTTTTTTAATAAAAAAACCAATCCACATGAATACCATCATATTCATAAAAAAAAAAAATTTAATTAACGAAATTGGAATCTAATTCTTTTTCTTTCAGAGATACACCAAAATTCGTTTAAATGACAAAGAAAAAATACTTCATTTTTGGGTACAATAATGATAACTGGACACACAAATACAAACACAAAAATGACACCGTATGTTCCAATTTCAACAAACGTGACAAAATCACACAAGTCTAGCCTTCTCTCTCTCACACACTCACGGTGGTGTCTCTCTTTCTCACCGGCCAACGTCTATCGACCACTGCCACAGTCATCGCTGCAACCATCGTATCTCTCTCTTTCACTGACCTCTCTCACTGCACTCTCCCTTTCGCTGTGTTCTCTCGGTCTCCTGAGCTCTCATAGGCGATCTCTTTATCTGACCGTGTTTTTGCGATAGATCCGTTCTTCAGCGACGAATTTGTGAGTTTCAGTAGACGGTGGTCAGAGAAGATGAATCTGAACTGTGGTTGGTGGCGAGGAAGAAGACGATGGTGTAGATGACCGAAGAAGGTGTGTGCTGAGAACGAAGACGGTGGTTGGTGGCAAGGATGATAGTGGCTACGTTAATCTGACGGTGACGATGATGGTGGAGGGTGGTAAGAGGATGGTGAATGATGGTGGCTAGGGGTGTGCAAATAATTTGGTTAACCATAACCAAATCAATAACCAACCCCTTCCATTTTTTAAAAACCCAGCCCAATTTATGAAAAACCAAAACCAGCCCATATTAAGTAAACTGGTTTACCATTTCACTTAATTGGTTTAAAACCGGTTTACCCCCTTCTTCTAAATCAGAACGACACACTGCACACCTCTTAGTCTCAAAGGTAATCGCTTATCTCAAATATCATATCACAAATTACTTCTCACACATCGCAATGCGCTTCCTGGTAAAATAGCTTTTAATCTTGAATTGCTTTTGGATAATCACTTTCAATCTTAGACTAAACAACTTTCAATCTCAAATCATTTCTAGTTAATCAATTCTCTCAATCTCAAATTGCTTATGGTTAATCAATTATCTCAATCTTGAATCGCTGCTTTCAGCCTCCAATTGCAACACAACATAACTCACTTCTCCCAGTTTTTCTTTCGATTACAAAAGTAAACAGATTTAAGTAAATAAGGCTTTTTTATTTCAAAAAAATGAAGTAAGCATTGATGTTTCATATAACAGTATTTCTTGGATCTCATATCAATTGGTTTTACAAATGGTCCAAGTAAATAATTCAGTTTATATCGCAAAACAGTTGTGAACTGGCTTCAAACCGGTTTTGATCCGTATATGAACTGAAGTTATAAAAAAACTGGTTTTTTTTATTAAAATGGGTTTAAAGACCGAACTGAACCATACATATGGTTTGGTTTGGTTTGGGTTTTAAACCATGCACACCCTCTGATGGAGAGAGAGAAAAAAGAGGAACAAATCAACAAAAATACCCCTCATTTTTTCTTCAAATCTCAATTTTGCCGATAAACTTTGCTGGAAATTACAAAATTATCCCTGATGTCGTATTTGTGTTAATATTTTTGTGTTCAGTTATCATCTTTCTTTTGGGTAGTCTTACTTTCTTTTCTTTTAACCAGTGGAAAAATATTATTATGTAACCCTTTTCATTTTTGATTTAAAATATTTTTTTTTCTTTCTCTTTCTACAAAGTGTTTTTCAACGTGGATTGGGAAAGTTGGGCCAAACCCAAGCCCAATAAAATACAGTCCGACCCAAGTTTACCTTCATATTAGGGTTTCTCTTCTCTCCTCCTTTTGTCACTGGCACAAGCTCAAGCAGCAGCGAAGCGTAGTAGTTAGAGCCTTTGTTCTTCTTCCTCTTCTCAATCATTCATCATGGGTCGTATGCACAGTGGCGGGTATGTTTTTCTTCGATTCTGTTTCGATTCATAGATTCCTCAAAATCGCTCAATGTTTTGTTTTTGTTTGTCTAACGTTGTTTTTGTGTTTCAGAAAGGGTATTTCAAGTTCAGCTCTTCCTTATAAGAGAACACCAGCAAGCTGGCTCAAGATCTCTACTCAGGATGTATGAAAATCGAAATCCCTTTAATTTTTATTATTTTTTATTTTATTTTTCTGATTTTTTTATTTTATTGGGTTTCTTGTTAAACGCTGGAAAATGGTTTCTGTTAACTGTAAATTTGTAAGCTTTGTTTGTTATGTGTTTTTATTTTTATAAATTTTATAAATTTTCGATTTTTTATTTTATGAGATTTGTAATGTGTGGTTTGTTAATATGTGTTTGATTGTTCGTTTTACTTTGGTATGAAATTTTGAATTTCAATGATTATTTCTTTAAGTGATTTAGTTTTTTGACACTCGGCTTAAGTGATTGTTTATTTTACAGCTTATCATGATGAATAAACCCCAAGTATAAGCTTGCATTAGTTTTTTTTTTTTTTTTATAGTAAAAACTAAAATAATGTTAATTGTTTTTCAATGTGCTATAGGCTGTTTTTATAAGACCTATGACAATAAGTTGAAAAAAGCTTGTGAAATTAGTCATAAGCTGTTTTCATAGATTCTCCCTGAGAGTATCATAAAGCTTTTGTCAGTAGGGAAGCTCATATAAGCCAATTCAAACAGTACTATACACTGCGGACTTTTTAGATTTTCTTCACAATATCAATTAATTTTGTCTTTCATTAATCACTTTAGAGGCGCCAATTCTTTTTGTAATGTACAGTATTATTTTTAATATTGTGACGAAAACAATAAAACTGTGTTTGTGAATGTGTGTTTGATTGTTTGTTTTACTTTGTTATGAAAATTTGGATTTCAATGATTATTTCTGAAGTGATTTAGTTCTTTGAAACTAGAGAGTAAGGGTCTCTTTGGATAAACAGTTTATTTACAGCTTATGTTGATAAATAAGCGCTTATGTATAAACTTGCATAAGTTTTTTTTTATAGTAAAATAAAATAATGTTAATTGTTTTTGAATATGCTATAAGTTGTTTGTATAAGCTGTATTGGAGAACTTATGAAATTTTTCAAAACCTGTTTTCATATATTCTCCTAAAGAATATCATAAAACTTATGCCATTAGGGATGCTTAATAAGCCAATTCAAACAGGCCTACACGATAAGGGACTTTTTAGATTTTCTTCACAATATCAATTAATTGTCTTTCATTAATCACTTTAGTGGTGTTAATTCTTTTTCGTATTTTCGATACATGAGTCTAGTATTACTTTTTATATTGTGACGAGAACAATAGAACTGTGTTTGGCAAGGTAACTCTAGCAAAAACATTGGCATTTTATCTTCATTTTGACATATTTGATTCATATTAATAGATCAGTAACTGAAAAAATTGAAATTGTGTGTTTTTAAACGTGGTCTGGTTTATTCAATTGATTCATTGACATAGCCTAAGCCAAGTGCATTTGAAATATAAATTGGCGTGGTCATGTAAGTTGGATTTTAGTTCTGATCAGTGTTTTCAAATTGCTGCTTTTGTGGCTCTAGAGTGTTGTGAAATTTAAACAAATCACTATTGTTCTGTAATATGCTCTTTTGTACGCAGTGTTGTTTACTTTATGGGCTATGATGAATCATAGAGATAGTCATGCACCACTCTGATATTCCAGTGCTGATAATTTTCTCATACCCATTATTTTTCTGAGCCCTTTTCTTTTCATTATCAAAATCCCCCTTTTGATTTTTTGCACTTTTTTTCTTGTTTTTCTTTAGTTAATTGATAATTTATTTCATGTGTTGTTTAAATTGGGGGACTAAGTGATGTGGGGGTAACTGTACAGCATTACAACTTTTGCTGATGAAAATTTGTTTTTCGATGGTTCTCTCATCGTTCTATATTTATTTTTATTATTAGGTTTACATTTGTTTTCTAACTCATTGCTTTTGTCAGATTACTTGTCAATTTAGAATACTTTTTCTTGGATTTTAATTTAGTGTTTTTTTATTATCTTGCCTCTAAAATTTCAGTATCAAATGTTGGGATTTTGTTTCTCTTTATTCTTGAAATCTCAAAACTTTTGCTTTAATTATCATTACTATTACTATTTAGTATCTTTTTGTTGTCGATTTTTCATTATAAACTCATCCTTGAAAGGAACTGCTTTATGTCAATTTTATATTTAGGTCGTCTTGTTCAGAAAATAGTAACCTTTGTAAGCACTTAGTACATTCCAAAGAATTAATCAAAGAGAAACGAAAACCACCCATATACCCCATTCGGCACTCTGGTTAACATTCTGTAGTAGCTTTAGTGGCGCTTTAGTGTAGTGAAATTCAAACAAGCCACTTTTTTGTGATCTGTAAATGCTGGTTTTGATTCTATATTATTAATTTTCAATTTCTTTATTAGATTATTATTTTTATCGTGTTATTGTTGTGGGCATCTGGGTGTAAATTCTGCTGCAATCATGATTCTTATTTTCTGATGTTCATGAATTGCACAGGTTGACGAGACCATCTGCAAGTTTGCCAAGAAAGGTCTAACTCCATCTCAAATCGGTGTTATTCTTCGTGACTCCCATGGAATTGCTCAGGTCAAGGCTGTAACTGGAAACAAGATTTTGCGCATATTGAAGGCGCATGGTATGCTTGACTTGTTTGTTTGTTTGTTTTAACTTGACTTGCGTATAGCCTTTTGAATTTGATGACTTAACTATTCTCTAATTTCTCTTTTCCTAGGGCTTGCTCCTGAAATCCCTGAAGATCTGTATCACCTGATCAAAAAGGCAGTCTCTATTAGGAAGCATTTGGAGAGGAACAGGAAGGACAAGGATTCCAAATTCAGGCTAATTTTGGTCGAGAGCAGGATCCATCGCCTTGCTCGTTACTATAAGAAGACAAAGAAGCTTCCACCAGTATGGAAATAGTAAGTATTCAGTCTTTGTCATCTAAAAATGTCACAGTTTTAAAGTGTTTTACAAGTGTTGATTGATTTGCGAATTTCATAATTTGCCTGGTTTTAAAGGCCTGAATTTTCTTGGTTTTAAATGCTCGACTTTTCATGTTTGCTGTTAATTATATCAACTTTTCAATAAGTTAATGAACTTGTAAGTGCTTATTTGTAAGCTATATTTTGGAAGCTTGTGGAAGTAAGTTGAAATAAGTTTAGGAAATCTCATAAGTAATTATTTTAGGTATATCCAAACAGTAATATAATTGTTCACCATGAGATAAGTTTAATTATCTTTATAAAGTTTGATTGAATGATTTGGATTCGTTAACAAGTCTCTGCAGTCTGTATTCTCTATCTTAATTTTTGGATCATAAATTCCTTGCAACATTAAACAATGTACTCTGATCAGTCATGGAAATTCTGTTTAACGTGTTACTTCATTTTAGAGTTTTTGTTATTCTTTCTTTGTTCTAAACGCTATAATAAATTTTTGTTCTTAATTAAGGAATTATCATTCTGCATCGCATTTCTAATACTTTTTTGGTTTATCCTATTGCAGCGAATCAACAACTGCCAGTACTCTTGTTGCTTGAAGAGATGGTCTGCGACGTTATTATAGTTGTGCTTTCTGTGTACTTTATTTTTGTATGCAAATGAATTGCTTTCATGTGATTTTGAAATTTTGGAACATTTGAAATTCATGTTTAGACTCTTATGATGTTAGTTTTGATGATGGATCTTGTTCCTTAAATTTGATATACTCTCTTTCAATCCCATTAGTTTTAAATTTTCTATTGTCACGGTCATACAAATGAATTTATAATTGAAGATTAGTATGCTATCTGTTTTGGTGAAAAATTGTCCGGATATATATTTATTCTAAGTGATGGGTTTGAGACTCAATAAAAGTTCAAATTATTGAGCATATCAAACCTTAATTAGTCAATTGCCAATAACAGCTTAACAGTAGTTATGCATACTGAAATGAATTATTTTATTAGCACAAGTGACGGAGTTGATGAATATTAGTGACTTATTGAGTTGAGCAACTTTAAATGAGATTCGTAAGGGGTCACGTTCGTGGTGTTTTAAGTTTGGTGATTATCTCCGTCAACTTTTATACTCCTTGTTACTCCCTAAATACGTTTGATTCCTTTACCAATAGAGAATACATCTGCCATATACGAAGCACTAGTGGCATACGATTTATAAAACATCTCAAGCAAGGGAAACACCGAGACTTGATTGGAGCCTAAACCAACACCACATTATTTGATATTGATGATAATTGTTCATTGCTTGCGTTTGGAGAAATAGAAGTTAAATAGGTACGTATGCTTGAACTCCTGATTTGGTTGATATGTTTGAGGCTATTTATTGTGGTTATTGATTTGTATGAATGTAGCTTCACTCATACAAGGTATTGTATATTGCAAGTTTGTGTTGTATTGTATTCTTCATCTTTAGAGGAATCAGTTCTCTTCATCAATTACATGTGTTAGTTAGCACAAAATTTCAACCTTTTCTTTGAACTATTTTTGAGTTTGTTTATGTTTATGATCATGGTTTTAGAGGTCCTTACGCAAGCATTTGAATGTTGAATGAATTGCAAAGGTTTGTAGTTGTATATAGTTTCCTTCATATACAAAAATTTCTTTGGCATCCCTTTTAGTTGATAGTTTTTCTACTAATTGCTGAAAATTATTATATGAAGAAAAGATAATTGAAGTGACACTGTGGTTGGCCAATGTCACATGACATTGATACCCCGATGTCTTTCAAATGCTACCCCAGCAAGTTTAAGCTTTCCTAAGACACACTTCACCACACTCTCAACATCCATCTCAAATATAATATTCTGCAATTTTTGTTCTTTAATCCAATTTAAGCACCATCACAGTCCCGCAGCTTCAGCTAGGATTGGAGTCATGGAGACATTTTCAATCTTTGTTTTTGCCATAATGACTGCACCCTCATGGTTTCTAACGATCAGACCCCAACATGTGTTCCCGTCTTCAAAGCATCCCGCATCAATATTAACTTTCAAAACACCCAAAGGAGTGCTTTTCCAACCTGCTGAGGACTCTGGTATAGGCTCTCTGCTGCTATTCATTCCTGGTGTGGGTCTACAAGCTGCATTGAACTCTTCAGCAAAGGAAGAAACATCCTGCACAATACTTACATCATCAAATTGGCCAATTTGTTGAACATGCCAATGGAAATTCGCAGCTTCATTACGATTTTTCCAAATCCTCCAAAGAGTGAGGCTAAACAGTTGGCTGGCAGTTTGATTGGGGGTGGACAACCAATGTAAAATCCGATTGGAGAGGCTTAAAAGTGGCGGAACGTGAAGTCCCAAAGGTGAGGTGAACCACAGTCTCTGAGTTTTGCGGCAATGCATGAACAAGTGTTCCTGAGACTCTTTTCCATCAAAGCATAACATACAAGTAGTAGTTTGATTCCTTTTTGCTCTAGCCTGCTCTTCGTGGGGAGAATGCATCTAATAACCCTCCAAAGAAAGTTTTTCACGCACTAGGGCACCTGCAAGCTCCACAAAAATTCTTTGCCATCCCTTTTGTGGTTGAAGTGGAAGCATTATTTTATATTAACATGTTTTGTTTATGTAATGCATGGTTAATTCCTATTCACTTGCATTTCCAATGCATCAATAAAAGTTGAAAGCAAAAGGAGCAAAGTTAGTCACCAGTTGGTTAGACTTTTGAATCTATTTGAACACAAAGTTTTCGTGCATAAGTACATCAAATGAGCAAAATCTAACCCCACAAGCAACAATTTGGATTAATGTAAGTCAATTTGGTATACCATGAATCTGACAGTCACACTGATAATGTAGTTGATATACTTTTTTTTTTACTTTATATTTTAGCAATGTGAGGACAACACATTTGTTAGTTGATTCTTTGGTATCAGTTTTTAGTTCAACTTCAAATCAAACAACACTCCAACAACAAGAACAAGTAAGCTTTCACTTAAATTATGTTGGTATGATAGATTTTTTCACTTAATCTAAATTTTTTTAGGTTTAGTGTTTTGTTAAAATTTTAATTTTTTTTGCAAGAAATGATAGAATGTTACATGCAAATGACTTATAGTGCTTAATTGTTATGATGTTTAGATGTTTGCATGATTATGTTAGATTTTTTACACTTAGATTAGATTTTTTTAGATTTAGGGTTTGTTTAAGTTTTGTTTTTTTTTTTACAAGATATGATACAATGTTACATGCAAATAAGTAATATTGCTTAATTACTTAGATGTTTGCATGTTTATGTTGTAGTTATCATTTTTAGGGTTTATGTATAATTTGCACTCCAAGTGTTTGATGAAATGTTTGAATAAGCTTTTCATTAATTGTGTTTAATTTCTTATTGTGTAGATTTGAAGCAATGGCTAGGTGGATCGACGTTCATGCAGAATTCAACGGCGGAGAACCTCAGAGGTTGAAGGTTCGGTGCCTTGATGTAACGTTAAGAGGTCTCAAGGATCAACTGAATGAATTCAACCAAGCAGTCAACCCTAGAGACATGAGGAGGGTGGAATACGTTCGGTATAAACGTCCTACGCTCGATGAGGGGAGAGTATCATTCACTTGGGTCGAGTTAAAGAACGACGAAAACGTGACGAGCATGTTTTGGGAGCACAACATGTTCCAATGGATCGATATGCGGGTAACGTTTCTGAGATCAACTGAAGATATCATCAAAAGTTTGATTCTGCCATAAGTTCGTGATTAAGTAGGGAAATGCACCTTCCAACTACAACAATTGTCTTCCTTTGAATGAGGTAGTTCAAACTTTCCAAACGACAGTTAACAAGCATTCACCCAGAAGATTAAATTCTTGTTAGGCTGGTTTAAATGAAGGTATTGAAGTGTCAAGGAATGGACCTTATTATTTTGACACTTGAATACCCATTTAAACCAAGCCTAACAAGAATTTAATCTTTTGAATGAAACAATAAAACTTCCGGGTGAATGCTTGATAGTTGTTGTTTGGCCAGTTTGAATTTACCTCATTCAATTGTTGTAGTTGGAAGGTGTCTTCCAACTACAATAATTGTCTTCCTCTGGATGGGGCAATTCAAACTTGTTAAACGGCAGGACTCCAGCATTCGCCCGGAAGTTCTTTTGTTCCATTCAAAAGGTTAAATTCTTGTTGACTTCGTTTAAATGATGGTATTGAAGTGTCAAGGTCTGGACCTCATTCCGTTGGCACTTGGATACTATCATTTTAAACCAAGACCAACAAGAATTTAACCTTTTGAATGGAACAAAAGGGCTTCTGGACGATTGTTGGAGTCCTGCTGCTTAGCAAGTTTGAATTTGCCCCATTCAGAGGCAAGGTGCAAGGTGCATTCCCGAATGTAATGTAATGATAGGACATATTTATGAACATATATAGTTGACATACATGTCATTTATGTAATGTAACGTAACTGTTATTTGAATTTATTCAATACGCAACTTTATTCGAATTCACGCTGAGTTTAATCTATTTTATTTATTTACTTTATCGGAATTTTTTAATTAAATACGCAATCATAAAACAAATGCAAAAATTAACAAAAGCGTGTAAAAACTATTGTACAATGCATGAAAAATTGGCCACAGTAGCGTGACTTAACTTAGGTAAAGGTTAACAATAGCGCGAGTTAACTCACGCCAAGGTTAACAATAGCGTGAGTTAAATCACTCCAAGGTTAACACACTAGCGTGACTTAACTTGCGCTAGGTTGGCCGGTGGTATTTGGTCAAGAACACGTTTTTTTGAATACACACTGAGTTTAATTAGGCCTTTTTTCGAATTTATCCAATACACAACTTTAATCGAATTCATGCTGAGTTTAATATTCAATACACAACTTTATTCGAATTCACGCTGAGTTTAATTAGGCCTTTTTTCAATTTTTTTTAATACGTAACTTTATTCGAATTTATTCAATACGCAATTT
>Ga0315915_1010118_pt1 | contig 10545 bp, 2 predicted proteins | sample MpolbnodulesMG_FD_207738 | JGI IMG/M metagenome (GOLD analysis project Ga0315915, IMG submission 207738) | Medicago polymorpha root nodule microbial communities from Los Angeles, California, United States - branched nodules | ecosystem: Host-associated > Plants > Roots > Nodule | place: USA... | reverse complement strand
ATCTCCTACGGTGAGCAAGTTAGAGTTTTTTTTTTTTTGAAAGATGGTTAGAGAAAAATTTCTTAACCGTTGGATTATAAAACTTTATGGATCTTATTATATCAACACCCAATATTTTCTCTCTTCTATCCACTATTTTTGGTTCTATCTTTTTCTCTCAAACAATTCAGGTCTACAGAAATCACCAACGAAGGAGCTTGCTTTATTGATGTGCAGTGACAAGGAACTCAATTAAATAGAGGACGAGGTAGAGAGAACCTCTTCCAGCAGCGAAAGTCCACATCAAAAAGTGTGGGAACAAGTAAAATGAACTTTTTAATTGTGAATCCTCTTGTTGATTTGTTACTTGTTTTATAAAAGCATGAATCTTATTATTCAATGGGTTAATCTGAAATCTTTTCTTATAATAAATAGATATGAAAATTTGAATATCACTGTTAAGTTCATGCCAAATCTGAATATTTATTTTTCAAGAGATATGTGGACAATTAGTTCAATATAAGTACACATAGTGATGAAGGAAGAAAGAAACATAGAGGAAAAAACATGTAAATGACTGCAATGGCAAGGAGATGGTTGAGATCTACAATAAAGAAAGGTGGATGGGATGAAGAGGAAAGAGAATAGGAAAAGTGACAGTAAAATAAAAAGTATTGGGTGTTGTTGGTGTATACTAAGAATCATATAACTTCACGATCTAATGGTTAAAATTTGTTTCATTCTTTGTACAATAAAAAAAATATTTGTTTCATTCACTCACTCACGGTAGGAGACCTATCAAGGTCTCCCACCCTAGACTGAGTCGTTAATACAAAGTTTATTTATTTTACATCTACCTGCATGTTTCTAGTCTAACATCTGACATTAGTTGATACTCCATATAGATAGATGGTCCAACAGTTTTTATTTTATTTTATTTTATAAAACCGAAAATGTTAATATTTTGTTGAATTCTGCTCTTCCCCCTACACTAAACACTCGCGCCCATCATGATTTCCAAATATACCCCTGTGTTAGTTATGTCATGCTGCGTGACTTAACTAACGCACCTTATGATTTTGCGCCACTTAAGTCATGCCGCGTTAGTTAAGTCACGCAGCGTGACTTAAGTGTATATACAGCAAAACAGAAACACAACACTCTCACTTTCAAACTTCACCAAAATACGATTTTTTCCTCCAAGTGCGAATTTCACCAAACTCACAGAGTTTGCTCTACATGTCCTCAGCCATCAACAGAGGGGTCATTCGGTTCCGAATAACCAGCCGTGGGCTCATACTAGGGGGTACATGAGATGGTTCATTAGAGTATCACATCCTATTGTGAACCCCCCTGTGGCCATTCCTGACTACGCAGCTCAGGCCCCTCCTCGTCCTGTCCCTCCTTACGAGGAGGTTCTTGTTGAGCAGCAGTGAGCCGGACATCCTCCCGACCCATACCAGATCATCAGCAAACATCAGAGCCAGAGTGGACGGTGCAATGGGTCATCCTGTTGTGTTTCATAATCCATAGGAGGTTATGCGCTTGATGCAGGGCATCCAGTCCGAGTGGAGCATGATGGAGCAGATGCCGGCTCCGCGGAGGAGGAGTAGGAGTCCACGGGAGTAGGGTTTTATGATATTTTCTAAGTTTTTTTATGACATTTTGAAGGATTTGGTTGTAATCCTGTTACATTTGCGCTTTTTGGCGCTTTTATGACATTTTTTGTTATTTTATTCCGTTGTTTTATTCCGTTATTTTTCGTAATTTAATTATGACTTGCTTGAATGAATGATGAAAAATGCATGTAATTGAATGAATGTATGAAAGAAGGACTGAAAAAATTAGGGAAAATGGAGGTTTCTGCCTCTTCCGGTTTTCTGCAAAGACTGGGCGTGAGTTAACTCACGCATGTGTTAACACTATGCGTGGGTTAACGCACACAGTGTTTTACACATACGCATGTTAAGTGTCGCAGCATTAGTCAACTAACACATAGTTTTACACTTACGTTAGTTAACTAATGCAAGGGTATTTTAAGCATGGCTGTACGGCGCGAGTGTTTTGTGCAGGGAGAAGAGCAAAATTCTATTTTGTTTGGGTTGTGGACAAAACGCTCCATCAATTGTTATGTTCTATCTTCTTCTTTTTTTGTTGAAGCAATTATGTTCTATCTATATATTGTTAATTTTTGTCTTGGGTCACTGTTATGAATGTTATGTTTGGTCAATCTGACACCAAAAAAATTAGGAGCTTTTGAGAAGTGAGGGGAATGAGACACTTTTTTGTGTGATCCCTTTTTTGACATAACCAAAAAAGAAAGTTGGATATTAGTTAATTTTGTCTATAACCAATGCTGGAGAATGAGATTTTTTTTTATGCATGGCATAAGAGAATGAGTAGGATAGTCTATGTAAATATAGCTTAGCTGTTAAAGAAATTATATTATATATGTAGGTGTCGAACTTTGAACCTTATACATCTCATTTGTTCATCTTATGTGAATTTATAACCACTAGATTATTTGCGGAAAAAAAAGAAGGAGAATGAGTGGGATATATCTATTTTTAGGAAGAGTTTGATAGATCTATAAGAAGGAGGGTTATAATCCTAAAACATTATGTAAAACTTAAATGAAATTAATGATAAATCGGAATATTTGTTTTTTCAACTGTAAAATACAATAATTTATTGAAATATATTAATAATCGAGCCAAGTACATAAATTTTGAAAAATCATTAATAGAATAATTCATTTTTTTCATAAAGGCATTACAAAAAACTTATGCGGTACGTATATTTATATGTTGTATATAAATATTTAATAACCCACATAAATTTTGACAGTAGTAGTGAAAGTATTAAAAAGAAATCATTAAAGAAAGTGTTTGTATCACTTCTCTTCTCTCCATATACATGAATCAAGGACACTTTCGAATTTGATTGTGGGTGGTGAGTTTAGCATAACATTCACATGAATCAAAGTTTCCAGCAGTGCCAGGAGGGACACACTTGCACACGGCACAACAACTACCACAAGCTCTCTTACACAGATTTGGCCTTGATGATAATAGACACCTTTCTTTACAAGCATTTCCACAATCTATACACCATAATAAACGTTCTTAAATAATTAGACCCATTAAATTAACTAGCTATTTTTGGTCAGACAATATAAGTTGGAAAATTAATATTACCTATAGTTTGGGGAAGAGGGGATGGTGATGTAGCTCCATAGTTGGTCATCTGTAAGTTAAAAACAGTACATGTGGATTAAGTAAATGGTTAACGTGTGGATATAATTTGGAAAACAATGTATAGGAGTACATAATTATCCCATTAACTAATCTTTGAATTAGTTAATCTTGTGTCTCATTTTATGTATGCATCTTTCTTAAAAAATGATTACCCCCTCCATTTCTAAATATAAGCAAATTTAACTAATTAGATTCATTCAATTAATGATGTATGTGGTCCATAATATGAACCAAATACATCATTAATTGAATGAACCTAAAAAGTCATAATTGCTTATAATTAAGAACGGAGGGAGTATGCGTATCAATTTTTAATGGGTCATGTTATCTTGTGTTCTAAAGGCACAAGTTAAGGAGCTAAAAGAAGAAATTGTAAATGAATTTTGTATTGAAAATATTAATTATTAAACTTTTAAAACATTGAATATACAAGTTCCAAAAAAAACTTTTATCTTTAGCTTTTTTTTTGTGGTGGTTGAAGTTCGAACCTAGAACCTTGCATATTTTATGCATTGTCTATACCAACTGAGCTAAACTCACGAGAACCTATCTTTAGCTTTTTAACTTGTGTCTTAAGGACATAAGTTAGCATTTCTCATATTATTATTTTTTTTGGAAAAACTAAAATGGAATATATTACTCAAACAATGTTAACTTGTGCCCTAAAGACACAAGTTAAGAAACTAAAACAAGAAATAAGTAATAGATAAATTTTGTATTGAAAATATAAATTCTTAAACTTTTATATCATTGAATGCACAAGTTCCAAAAAAAAAAACTTTTATCTTTAGCTTCCTTAAAAAAAACAAAAAAACTTCTATCTTTAACTTATTAACTTTTGTCTGAAGGGCACACATTAACATTTTCCTATTACTACTACTATTATTATTATTATTATTATTATTATTATTATTATTATTATTATTATTATTATTATTATTATTATCATTATTTTATTTTATTTTTTATAAATAAACAAAATGACAATAGTTATTGCAAACTCGCACACATAACTACATAAGTTGATGAGTTGAAGTTCGAAGTGTATTTAGATACATCTACCTTTTCTTTTTCTTCTTAAGTAGCCTAAAGGTTATAAATTAATCTTGAGTTAATTATTTAAATTGATCCTATAAAATACGCGATGTCTGAAAAAATGACCTTGTAAAATAAAAAAAAGATATTTTAACCCTGTAATTTGAGATTCTTCCTATTTTCGACCCTATAATATACGTATGGTCCAAAAAAATGATCTAGAGATTGAATTTTTTCATGATTTTTTTAGGAATCTTTAGGATGTTAAAACATGGTTTTACAGAAGAAAAAAAAATTAGATTTTTACGACTAGGGACGAGTTTATTATGAATTTTTATTCCCCATAATTATGAATTTCTTAAATAATTCATAATTAATTCGTATTTCGTTTAAAAACTCCAAAATTTCATGGTGATTCTTATGATATTCTAACCATGCCTACAAAATTAGAGAACATAATTTGACCCGTGAGTATACACTTACTCGGAACAAAATTGCAATTTTGCAGGTTTTGGTTGAAAAAAAAAAATTTAAACATCTTTGAAATGCTATGAAATTTTGCAGATCCTTTTTATTATTTTGTTTTTTTTTTTAGTTTTTGGTGCTTTAAAAATTCATAATTAATTCGTCATTAGTTGAAAAATTCTAATTTTTTGTGTAATGTCATATTTTAATGTCCTAAACATGTCTGAAAAAATCATTAAAAAATTCAACCTCTAAGTAATTTTTTGGACTTCAACTATATTACAAGGTCAAAATAATAAAAATCTCAAATTACAGGGTTAGAATATGTGTTTTTTATTTTGCAAAGTCATTTTTCATACTTCGCATATATTATAGGGTCAATTTCAATAATTAACCCATTAATCTTTAAAGTGAATAAGAATAAATGTTGTATCATTATAGAATGATGACAAATAAATAAGAACAATATTGATAAAAATAATAATAAATTTTGTGTCATCACTCAGAGGGGAATAAATTTTGTGTCATTATAAATGATTACAAATAAATAATTTGAGACAAATATGATAAAGGAACACATGATATAAGAAAGAGGAAGTAAATAGGTCAAAGAAGACAAGTATGCCTTACAAGTTGGTGTGCTTCAACCATATGAAATAGAACAAGTGAGAGGAGAAGTGATGAAACAATGAAGCTTCCAGAGAATGCCATAGTGTGTGGAGGATTCAATTGCTATATGATATGAAGTGAGATGACAAAGAAGCTTATAAGTATTTATAGAAAGAGTATGTGAAATGTGTTCATGAGTTATTTCCTTAAAAAAAAAAAAATGTTCATGAATTATTAGATTGTATAAAATTATACACAATGAATTGGATGCCAAACAATGAGAGCACAAGGAAGGTGCTTTTTACAGGCTAATCCAGCACAGAAAGATGAACCCCACAAAACGCGGTGCTATTACAATATACAAAAGAAAAAGATAACTTTTTTTTTTTGAAGAAGAAAAGAAAAAGATAACTTAAATTGGATGCTAATTGAAAATTTTAGTTAGTCTTATTTTAATTTTTTGATATACTTAGTTAATTATAATGTACCAAATACATTAGTAATATTATCCAAACCATTTTTTTATTTAATTTTCGAGTGGCGAATTTTATATATTGTGACGCTCAATTCTCAAATGATTAGAAATGTTTATGACAGTGCATTGGTTAAGCTTTTAGTTTACTTTTATTTTTGGTGATGCTTTTACTTTGCTTTTAGTAGAGCTTGTGTTTAATATTTGGTTTTTTTTTTTTCTTTTTTTCTTCTGAACTCTGCTCTTCTCTCAGTACATTTTGCTCGCGCTCAACTAATTGGACAATTATACCCCTGCGTGCGTTAGCTCACTCAAGGCAAACAGCAACGCAGCCAACACATCTCTTACATCTAACGCAGCCATTCACTTCTCCTTCCCCATGGTATCTCCTTCTTCCATTCCCTTCACTTCACTTCAACCCCATATTTCTCCTTCTCTCTAAATTAAAAGTTAATCATCATTAAACTTCTTCAAAAGCATATGCTTCATGTAACTTTTTAGAAGAAAAATAATTTTATCATGAAATTTATCTTTAAACAAGAACATCGTGTGAATCAATCTTTAAACAAGACAAATGTGTGAATCAATCTTTTGTTACAAACATGAAAATCAGCGCAAATTTGTGAATCAATCTTTAAACAAGAACATGGTGTGCCTCACGAAATCTGGTTGGGAATAGTAAATGGCACCACAAATCAAATTTGCTGCAAAGGTGAAATTATATATGAAGAGAAGAGATATAATTTGCTGTCAAGCTGCAAATTTTCTAATCCTTTTTTTACTGCAAGGTTCTACACTTGTTGTACGTGGTATGAGTTTTTAAAGTATGACTCCACTTTTGTCTAGGGTGAAGTCACACATGTGTAAAAATTAAGGAATTTTGTTTGCGTGCGTAGAGCAGAAATCTTTTTTTTTTTTTTGTTGCCATTTCATTGCGTAAAAACAAGACCAAGAAGGCCAAAAGCACTCTGCCATAAACGCCATGGGGTAGGGCATCTTTCACTCGTGCTTCGTACACCCCCTGGAACGTAGCTTCAGATAGATTTTTATAAAGAGAAATGATATTTGAACAATTGTTATTAGGTTTAAATATGTCTTTGATCTTTAGAAATATACTAACCTTTTGTTTTAGTCATTCTAAAATTTCCCTTCAACTTTTAGTCCTTCTAAAATTGGAGGAAATTTTTTGTCATTAAAGTCGTTTACAATTGGTTGTCTAAATATCATTCCTCTTTTAAAAATTGTGCCATAGGAGGATATTTTCCATTAAGTGGGGGGCTTGTGCTCTTTAGTTTTAAAAATTGCTTTTCCGCAACCTAAAATTACGGGTGGGACTTCAGTGACTTTGTGTTGGGTGACTTTGGTGACTTTAATGTATTTTAGAGAAAAGAGAGTGATGATGGAATGATTAAAATAAATTATTTTGATGATAGAGAATTATTGGTTAGGAGAGAGATAGAGAAAAAGGCACCGAAGCCAAAGACACCCAAGTGCTACCCTAAAATTACATCAATATTCCCTCCGGTCCTATTTATAAAAGAAATTTGGGTCAACAAAAGTTAATGTATCTGGTTAAAAATTCAGTCCAGATACATCAACTTTTATTGACCAAACTTTCTCTTATAAATAGGACTGGAGGGAGTATTTTCAATGACAATTACTTGTAGTTTGCTATCATGGTGATTAAGGGGTAGCCAACAACAATTAACTGGTGTTGGATGTCTTAAGGTAATTTTAATGTATGTGAGAGCAATTTTTGAAGCTTAAAAAGAAACTTTCAAAACACACTGTTGTTCAATCTAGGTAACCCCTATGACATTTTATAGGTTATTACATTTTCCATTATATAATTGTCTCACGGGCCTTTTTTTTATGCAAAAATGTCTTGGGGATTTTCAGATTATATAATCCAAATTGAGTTTTCCTCCTGTTTTTGGGTGGAAAATGAGTTTTTCACCTATTCAGATTATACAATCTGAACACAATAAGTAGTTCAAATTCTATAATCTGAACATCCCAAATAATATGCCGCGTTCCTCGTTATTTTCTTCTTCAGATTATAAAATATGAACACCTCATATATAATCTAAATTGTAACAGTACAAATGCGGAGTCTGTTTGTAACAAGGTTAGTCAGTTTAAGAACCATACTAACCATCTTAACCCCTATTCTTGTGTTTCAGGTCATTGTTAGTTGTTCTTGTTGTGTCTCAGTCGAAAAATCAATTTTCGGGCTACTCGACTGACTCCTCTATATGGGACTTCTTATGAGATTCCCCCGCTCAAAATCCAAAATTTTACAGTTTCAACCCATTTTTCATTTTTTAAAATTTGTCATATTCTCAGAAAAAATTCGCATTAGCTTTATTTGATTTTTTTGAATTTTTTATTTTATTTCACAGGTTTTAACATTTTTTGCTTTGTTTTTTTGTTGTTTTTAAAAGAAAAATTCAAAACCACTGAAATAAGAGAGATTCTGATTGTTGTTTATATATAAACATATTTCAGATTTTATAATTTAAATAAAGAGTATTTTAAGAAAAATAGGACTTACGAAAAACACATAAGATGAAGAAAAAAAAAAGTATATTTTATAAACTCATTGAAATATTTGACCGTTTGTCTAAGATTGTTAAATAAATTATTTTGATATTTTAGTTAGAGATTTTTAAGAAAAGTATACTATTTTGAATTGTTTAATTACCATCATATGAAGACATTTTATATTTCTCTCTCCTCAATTAAAAATGGTTTTCTTAAAAAACTATTCAAGATAGGTTTTCATTTTAAGCTTACAAATCATTTTTTAATACAACTATTTTTTTTTTTAAAAAAAGGTTCACACAAAAACATCTCATATTTTGTGCTATGGAATTCGAACCCTTGGAGAAAACCAACAACACGATGTATGGAGTAAATAAGAATGTCAACCAAGCAGTCTAAGAAAAAGTATTCAACCAAGAACAAATTTAGCAACCTAGGTTTATAGAAATTACAATAAAATCAAAGAATAAAGGTAAAAAGAGTAGAGAAACAGTAATACCTAGGTTGTTTATCCAACTCGATCCAATCGACTTACTCACGGAGAGAGAGACAAGATCTCTAAAAAAGGCTTTAATTTGCAACGAAAGCTTTGTTAGTCATTAAATAGAATTTTGCTCTTCCCCTTGCACAAAACACTCGCGCCCTGCAACCATGCCTAAAATGTCCCTGCGTTAGTTAAGTAACGCAAGTGTTAAACTCTGCGTTACTTAACTAATGTTGCGTGAGTTAACTAACGCAGCATTAGTTAACTCACGCTACGTGCTGTTTTAAACAAGACAGAACACCTCATTTCATCATTTGTCATCTAAAATCTAAAAAAAAACTCAAAAATCTCTCAAACCACCCAAATTCAAAATTCCTTCAAGTTCAAATCAAACAACACTCCAATAACAAGTAAGTTTTCATAATCAAACACACTTAACCTTGTATGTTTATATGTTAGATTTTTTCTCTTAAATTAGAAACTTTTTAGATTTAGGGTTTGTTTAAATTTTGGTTTTTTTGGCAAGAAATCATACAATGTTTACATGAAAATGACTTGTGTTGCTTAAATGTTTAGATGTTTGCATGTTTATGTTGTAGTTTTGAGTTTTAGAGATTTTTTTTAGATTTAGGGTTTGTTTAAATTTTGATTTTGCTTGCAAGAAATCATACAATTACATGTAAATCACTTATGTTGCTTAATTGTGGTTAGATGTTTGCATGTTTATGTTGTAGTTATGAGTTTTAGGGTTTATGTATAATTTACACTCCAAGTGTTTGATGGAATGTTTGAATGAGTTTTTCATTGATTATTTTTAATTTCGTATTGTGTAGATTTGAATCAATGGCCGGATGAATCGACGTTCATGCACAATTCAACGGCGGAGAACCTCAAGAGGTTGAAGGTTTGGTGCAACAAAGGGAATTGAATTGATATTTCTATCTTGTGTTAGAAAACACAATCCTAATATATTATTAAAATATTGTTCAACCTTTTCCAAATCCAATTCATTCTAAAAATTTAATCTCTTTGGCTAATCAACTTAAAAAAAGATACTGATACTCAACACTAGTCCTCGTGGGGTCGATAACTTTTATTAGACCATGTCCAATGAGGGTGTTGAGAGTGAGTTTCAACATGTGGACAAGCTGCAATGGTTTGTTGAGTTGTGTTGAATTGTGACATGGATGAGAGAGACGATGAACTCATTCAACATGGTTGAAGCCTGCAGGAATTGCCACGCGTCGCTGCTTCTTTGGCTGAAAACTGGAGCGTGTAGCACACGCGCAGACAACAAGCGTGAAGCTGCAGACACATGAGAGAGAAAGTTCTGATTGGATAAGTGGTGACAAGTGGCATGCCGTGATTGGTTGTCTGGGTTTTTTCATCTTAATAATTTGAACTCAATTATTTCATTCTAAATTAATTTTTTTTAAATTTTTTTTTTACCAACACTACAAGAAAACACTTGATTTCCTAGGGAAGAATTCCTCGGAAAACACACCTTTTTCGTCGTAAAACACAGATTTCCGAGAAATTACCGAGGAAACTGGTTGTAGGAAATTTTCGATCTATTCCTACGGGTTTTCCGAGGAAATTTATTTTCCGACAGAATTACCGAGGAAAGATTCGCAGGAAAGCATTTTACAGACTGCCACCTCTGACACGCGCTTTCCGACGAAAATTTCCTAGGAAACAAT
>Ga0315915_1010116_pt1 | contig 10545 bp, 4 predicted proteins | sample MpolbnodulesMG_FD_207738 | JGI IMG/M metagenome (GOLD analysis project Ga0315915, IMG submission 207738) | Medicago polymorpha root nodule microbial communities from Los Angeles, California, United States - branched nodules | ecosystem: Host-associated > Plants > Roots > Nodule | place: USA... | reverse complement strand
CCCCCCCCGGCACTGGTTAAGGAATCCAAAAGTATAAAAACTGTCTTGAAAATATAAACTGTTATTTTTTACCAGCTAATTATCACTCCACTTTTTAATAAAATCTTACTGTCGGTGGTTAACATTCTCCTTAAACAAATTTTAATTTAATAAGGACTAAAACCACGTGCTAAATTTTCGTATAGGGACCAAAATCTATCTTCTTTTTTTTAAGAAGACTAAAAACGAATTTTAGTATATTTATAAGGACTAAAAATTTAATTAATCCTTTAATGAGATGTTATTTCAAGTAGTTTTTGAACTTGTACTTTTTATATTTTCTTCTAATTTCAACCTTATTAATTTAGTTTAATTATATTTTAATAGAACAACTATCCATATTCATAATTAATAACTACCCACGTTTTATACTTTCTTAACACCAGCCTCACACGTTAGTACTGCTCACGTTATTTATAGCTTTTTATACTTTTTTCTTGCTCCATATTTCTTGTGACTTGCTCGTAATTTGTAAATTGGCCACCGCCTTTTTTTTTCATGATTCATATAGGCCCTATCTGAATAAACAGTTTATTCATATGTTTATAGCATTAGAGTCTATTGAAGAGGAGCTTACGTCAAAAGCTCTTATACTAAATAAGTTTTTTACATTTGGATAAGTATACCAAAAAATACTTACACAAATTGAAGTGTTTGAATGTGTCGTTATATAAATATTTATAAAGTATTAACATGATTTTAATATGGAAAATTAAAGAATTAAACCATGATTAAAAATTTAGTAATACATAAAAAAAAGGAATATTTGTATAGGAATCAAATTATTATCTAAAAATAATAATTTAAGAATCAAACTAATGATATAAACATTACAATTATTTAAAATGAGGTAAACAAACAATCAAAATATCACTATTCACAAGTATGATAATAATTTTGATCCTAACAAAAGTATAGTAATATAAATAAAATAAGAAATAATATATCGATAAATAGAATAATATAAATAAAATAAGAAATAATATATCGATAAATAGAATAATATAGGCTGGCATAAAATATAAAGATAGGGGTATAAAGCTATAAGATAACTTTGTTTAAAGAAAAAAGAAAGAAAAGATTGTGTGTATTAAAAAAACGAATATAATTGTGAGTTTGGAAAAAGAAAGTTCAGTGAGAATCGAGAGAGCAATTTCATAGAAGCTCCGTGTTAAGCCCAATGATAAGCCTATAATACGAGCTTATTAAAATTCAGCACAAGCAGCTTGTAAAATTGTGATAAGCTATTTCAATTGATTTAGGCCCTGTTTGGATAAATAGCTTATACATGTGTTTATAGCATTAGAGTTTATAGCACTAGCTAATAAGATGATATAAAATACTACTTTAATTTATAATACTTCAAATAATAAACAACACTATTTATCAAACTAAGGAAATCAAGAGAGAAAGAAGTAGAATGATATGTTTTAATTTCTCAAAAATGGTGTGTATTTACATGAACCAAAGTGTGGTATTTATACTACTAAATTTACCACTATACAAGTGTAAAATTATTTGTTTTACTATTCTAATTTGACATTTACCTAGGTAGTAGGTAATTATCACTTACTATTGTAAGTTGACAATTTGGATAAATATTTCAACCTAAATAGTAAAAACTATAATCATTATGTTTATATAATTTATTATAACAAAAAAGAAATACATTAAGTGGAAAACAAATTAAACAAACACCTAAAGTTTAACAATTATCATAAAAAAAATTCAGACATGTCCTGTATGTCATTTTATATTTATATGTCGCTTCAAGAGCTAATTTTATCAAACACCTTAATTTTGATAAGTTAGCATTTAGCTATAAGTTATCAGCTATCAGACATCAACTATAAGCTAGCTTATAGCTTATTTTTACCAAACACCTAAGGATAAAAATTGACTGTTAAGACAAAAGCTACATATTATAATTTCAAGTTAAAGTCAACGTTTGGTCAAAAAAGAAGAAGTTAAATCGAGTATATAAATATTCAAAGGTTGCAAAAACGTTAAAATCATCATCATTAATCATGTCCACATGCATAATTTATACAAATGTAACGAAAATCATTACAAGCCCAATCATAAGGCCTCTGACCATATGAATTCCTCCTTTAAGCATGGTTCCACCGCTATAGATTTCTATAGGAAATAAGCAAGTTCCATTTGATGGGTCCTGTGTTACAATAGTGGCAGTTCCATCAAAATTACATGCCTCCACACTTTGTTCGTTCATTTGAAAGTATTGATTGTAAGCATATGAAGTATTACCACGCACATCCAAACCTCCACAAGAACAACCAATACACAAGCTTGTACAATCACCAACTGCACAAGCGTAACCCAATGGTCCATAAACTGAACTCAAGTTCTTTACCTCTTTACTTAGGACACACCATTTATGGTCTAAATAACGAACTCCTTTGGCTCCGATAGGCAATTTATCTTGTCCTTTGCCAGAAAAATCAATGGGAAACTTAGGTTTTCCGTCATAACGAAAAATCCCCCAATGACGTTCAAAGTCCCCTGGTGCAACACTCTTTAAATTCTCATCAACAAGAGAAAATAAATACACCTTCATAGGCCCTGGACGAAGTGGTGAACCTTTTTTGTTTGCCATTTTCTTAAGAAAGCCTTGGTAAAACCTTTTAGCAGTATTTGGATTGGCATGTCTATTACCGTCTGTTGGCCAACCAACTTCACCAATCATAATTGACACTTTAGGGTGACCAGCTTTTTTTAACGACCAAACAAGTGTGTCAAAGTTTGCATCAAACACGTTACTATAATGTATATCATTGTCACTAATTGTTCTACTTGAACTGTCGAAAAATGCATAATCTTCAGGGAAATCATCATTTTGGTATAGACTTAGGAAAGGGTATATGTTGACTAAAAATGGTGAGTTATTTTCATCAAGAAACTGCACTATTTGCTTCATAACATCAAAAATGTCAGGACGAAAATTTCCACCTGATGGCTTTTCTGAACTAGTGTCGTATACATCAGCATTTAAAGCTGTAGTCACCTTTATTTTATCCCCAAGACCAGCTTTATTAATGGCTTTTTGAACATTTTCCATTGCTGGAAATGTAGTCCCTACATACGAACCATTGTAACTCTTCAAGAAAGCTTCATTACCAACTGATACATATCTACAATAAATACGGTATTAGAGTAATAATAATGATAATAACAACAACAACAACAACAACAACAACAAATAAGGAAGAAAACAAATATAAAATGATATTACTATATTCATTTAAATTCATGGTGAAGCATCAATTTAATCTTAAGATCGTATGGATTGAACAATTTAAGTCTTAATTACATAAAGATTTAAATATTGAAATGATTGTATCATATTAGTCCATGCACAAAAGAACATCCGATTTAATAAGATTATTATTACTGTCGATTTCAATTATACGCAATTATTTTTACTTTTTGTTAGTTGAAGATAAAATTTAACAACCCCTCAAATTCTACCATTAAAATGATGATTCAATTATGATATGTTTTTTAGGCACAATTTTATGATGTGTTGTACACAATAAAATATGCACAAAAGCATTACCTTATGTTGACTCCTCCATCATGCATATGTTTGGAGACGTTGTGTTTAACCCAATCTTCTGCCTCACCCATGCTTTTAGATAATTTCTTCAATTGATCATTAGGAATTCCAACCATGACTTCAATATCTGTGCCAGAAAAGGCACCTAAAATCCATGGATCTGTGTCAAAAATCTTAACCATTTTAATTCCATTGTCCTTTATCATATTTACCACAATGTTAGGATCAATTGGATTAGTTGCTAATAAACCCCAATTAACACCAACGCCTGGTACAGTCTCAGCTCCTTGACCACCTTGTTGTTGGCAACGAGCTAGAACAATCATAATGCAAAATGCACATATCAGAAACTCGGCTCGAAACATGGTTGAGCTAATTCTAATTACATACACAGTGACAAGTTAGAGTAACAAAAAAGATAAAAATGTTAATTAGTAAGTGAAAACATTGCAATGTTCATATCGAATGATCAACGATACCCAAGCTAAAATCGAGTGGTCACATGTGTTTAGTTTGATAGTGTCTAAATATAGCATTATAATAGCATTGGTTCTTAAGCTACTTTTGTAACTAACATTCTAATTGTAGTTATTGTAACATGCATCTAAAATTAGCTATTCTGAAATTCAAATATACTTATACAAGACAATAGATACAATCAGACCGAGTCTCTAAAAATTACAATAACCAGTGTGCTTTACGTGTTTGCTAAATAACGTGTCACTTAATTAGATTCCCAAAGAATAAATTTACAATAAAAAAAAAGTTGCAAAGCAATGGATCCTTTAAAATTGTGAAGCACTATTATTCCTATTTAGCAAGGATCGTCTTCATATTTTCCCCTAGATAAACATTGCTCCAAGCATTTTAATCACCCTGGCTGGCTTATAAACAAATAAATGGGTAGAATATTTGCTAAAAAATCATAGGCAGAGTATATTGAAAAACATCAAGGACTGCTCCTGTTTCACATCAAATTGATTGGCAAAAAATGGTTGCTTTTGAGACCTGACGTGGTGGTTGGACTTGTATCTGTGAAGGCGGTTAGGTTTATACCTCGTTGTCAAATAGTTGGGTCTGTTATTATTCAGTTGTTACACTATCTTCTTTTTTTGCAATTTGATTTTGGTTCCGTAAGCGGATCCGCTAGATTGTGCAAGCGATGTGAGATTGTTTGTTTTGGACTAGGATGGGTGTTTTATACTCTCTAGGGTTGATTTGCATCATCATTTGAGTTTGTTTTTTGTCACTAGGTCAGTCAGGTCTATGTCCCCCCAATTCTTTGTACTACGTGCTTTTACTTTATTCTACTTAGGACGTTGCATATCCATTTGCACCTCATTTGCAAGAAAAAAACGCATAAAACAACTACATATACCAACATAGCTAAGAAAGACAATTTGAAATAAACAACATATATCATTAAACGGATCTCATAGACAATCATCCTTACAGCGACTTGTCGGTAAGCATCTGACCAATGTCACAGATTTTATTTGTCATCTCAATCCCCACGAGCTTTGAAGCGCGCTACCGTTTGGTTCAGCGGATGAGAGGGATGCAAAAAGATTTTAATGGAAGGGGGAAGGGGAGGGAATATATTTTAATTATATATATGTTTGGATCAAAAGAGGGCATCGTTACTTTCAAATCACACATATCATAAACAAAGGAGTGTTACTTTTCCCACCCTATGCCTTTCCTCGCGCGCCCTATTTTTTCTCTCCAAAAATACCCCTGGTCCGGAACATATAATCCGAACACATTTCAGAAAAGAAATTCCGGACAAATTCGTGGATTTTGGCACTCGAACCACCCTGATGGATGTTGATGTCAATGCTGAATGAATGGATTCGGATTACATAATCCAGAAAGTTCTAACAATTTTCGGATTGTGTAATCTGAACAGTGTAAATCACCTCGTTGAAAGTCAACAAATGGGGTGAGAAATGTTGTTTCTGGAATACATATTCCAGAACGTGTAAAAACACTCCGGAATGTGTAATCCGAACTGCATCAACACAGAGGTAGAAGCCATCTGTTTTGGTTGAGCCTCTGTTTTAGAGCACGTAGTCCAACACTTTGGCATTTGACCAGTTGTTCAAACAGGAAATTCAACTTATAACATAACAATTAACGACACAATATAATTTTCAAACATTCAAACATAAACATAAAATACAATACAATCAACCCCTTACATGCATTCATAGAGAAATCGAACGAACCTTCCATGTGATGTTTATCAATGGTTAAAATGCGATCCGTTTGAGCAATATTTCACCGATTTTGGTTGGATTTTTTCGGTTCGGAATTTGGGATTAGAGGGAGAGAGAGAGAGAGAGTGAGTAAAAAGTGAAACTATAAAAACGGGGGGTGAACTTCCTTTTATACTTCGAATTTGTCCGAAATATATAATCTGAACCCATCTTTAATTTTCCGGATTTTGTTTTACGGAGGGCAATTTGATAATATTTGCAGGGCGCGTGAGAAAGACACAGGGTGGAAAAAGTAACACTCTAAACAAAGTCATCACGTCACTCACATAATCATTATTTATTGCACCTGGATAATTCACTTTCAGGTTAAGGCAAAGAGGTAAGATACTCGTGCAACACTTTGGTAGTAGTAGTCAAACCAGTGTTTATAGATCCATTTAAACAATGCAAAGAAATGCACCAACATATCAATTATAAGTCGAATCAAAATTATTGTCCAAAATTAAAGAAGCGCAACTATAATCACACACGTCACAAATTTCTACGAGATTATAGGTCGAGATGTCTGCAAGTAAATCAACTTAAAATTCAATTAATAGGTCGAGATTTTCGTTATTTTGCTTTTTGAGTTCTCGGTGCTCTAACAATTCTTAATTTATTTGTCTTTTGTTAGAAAATTCTAATTTTAAGCGGGGAAGTCATGCTTTAATGTCATAAACACGTGTGCAAAAAATAATGAAAAAATTCAACCTTTATGTAACTTTTTTTTTTGTTAATAAACTCTAGATCAATCTTATGGGTTTATACCAATCGAAAAAAAATAGAAGATCAAAAATAGGAAAAATCTTAAATTATGGGAATAAAATTTGTGTTTATTTACATGATTATTTTTAGGCTTCGCGTAATTACATGATCAATTTAAACAATTAATATATAAATAAAATGTATACATTAAAAAAATATAAATAAAATGTATATTTATCAATCTAAACAACTCAAAATATTAATTGATTTTTCTAAACATGTGTTGCGTGGATAACATGTATCGATTAATCTTTAAGACTATATATTTTTTTTATAGGTTTCATGTTTTAGGTACAAACTTTCCACCGTAGTTTATTGGTGTTTGATATCTATTGAGAAATTTGTGAGACACACACAAAAAATCTCCTCTCTCAATAGAATTTTCTCATTAACTATTCATATTAAATAATTTATAATATTTTTTCAAGTATGTATTTTTACCCTCTAAAGAAAATACATACTATGTTAAAAAACTGTTTTGGGTGTTATATTGAAAAATGTTGTATTTTAAAAAACATCAAGTGTTATCATTTGAATGTTAATCATAGCTTTTTACAGCCATCATTTTTACGTCAAAACAGTTTAGACTTAACAATGGAAAGTGATGCATAAACTCTCTTAGCCTTGCAGTGCTTGAAGGGTACAAATAACACAGCAAAATCTAACCATGTTTCATCTCCTTTCTTGATCTCTTATGTTTTGTTTCATATGTATTTTTCAACTTGCACTAATTTCTCTGAATCTTTGATCTTTTTCAGCTCCATTAGATCCAAATCCTATAACTGGTTTGGACAAGTTTGTTAACAGATTGCGAGAAAAAGACCACTTTACTGACAATGATTGATGACTGTGGAAACAAGTGGAATTGTATCACTGTATTTGGAACCAGGCCACATCACCACACAGAGCTTGAGGAAGGTGTCATGGTTAAAGTTGGGTTTCCACATGCTGGCATGAATGACACCATCTACATTTAATTTAAGTGCCCAGCTGTTGTGGGAGTTTGATGTCTACAGTGCAATTGATGGAGTCCAATTTTTTGGGTTTATGTTTTTAGATCCATTTTGATGTTTTTGAATTTTCTTTACATTTTAATGCAATTTATGGTTTTATCTTTCTAGTTTAATGTGCTCTCTTTTGATTTCAATACAATTAAAAGTCTTATCTTTCCAATTTAATGTGCTCTCTTTTATTTTCAATGCAATTTATGGTTTTAAAATGTTTCTTCGTTTGACTATTGAACTTAAATGTAATTTATGGATGATTGTTTACCATCGATTAATATTGTACCATATTCCTTCATGGAGGCAAAATCACGGTTTTAAAATGTTTATTCGTTTGACTATTGAGCTTAAATGCAAGTTATGGATGATTGTTTACCGGTAAGACATAAATTATCCAAATCATTTCACAATTTATGGATGTTTCTTTGTTTGAATAATACACTTTTAGTTTTAACTAGCATTCAGTAAAAAATATTGTATAGATCACGAAAATCATGCTATGAAGGACATTTCAAATAAGGATATCAAATGGTTAACAAAATATTGAGTGCAATTAATTTCCATGAGTCCAATTTTCGGTTCATCAAAATATTGAGTGCAATCATAACAAACCAATGTTAATTTTTCGGTTTTGCAAGAATTTATTGCTCTGCTGTTTTAAATTGAGTGATTTATACAAAGAGCTATAAAACTCACAAACCAATGTGAATTTATTGCAAAATATTGAGTGCAATCACTACAAACCAATGCTATTTTTAAATCGTTATAAAACTTCTATCAACTATATATGTTTACATTTTTGCGATTGATTCGATTAACTTCTACCGCACGGGTCAAAAGTCTAGTTGTATCTCTTATTCCTTAAAGTTAACCCGAACGCAAAATGTTGCCCTAGATTTAACCTAACTTCAATAATTAATTTTACTGTGTTACCCATATTTAATTAACCAAATTTAATTTAATGAAAACGTTATCTCTATAAACTTTAATTTAATCAGTATTTGAGCTTAACCTAGCGGTGACGTAAACCCCTCCATAAACCCTAACTTCAAGCTTCTGCCGTTTTCACTCCAAGGTCTCATTACCGCTTCCTTTTCTTCTTATAACTGATTTCAAATACTGAATCTAAGCAACTTTCGATTCTAACTTATACGATTGCTTAATTTTCGTTCCAGACAAAATGAGGAAGAAGGTTGATGAACGTATCAGAACTCTCATCGAAAATGGCGTCAAATCAAGGCATAGATCCATGTTTGTCATTATCGGTGACAAATCCCGTGATCAGGTATCGTTTTATAATCATTTCGACTATTTTTAACTTAATTAACACCTTATACCATAAGTGCTTATCATGTAAGTGCTTATTTCTGTAATAAAAAGTATGTTAATGTTAATTTGTTTTTGTATAAGCTTTAAAACATGTTTTCATAAGTTCACCAGAACAATTGTACAAGTGCTTATGCCAGTAGATAAGTTCAATTTAAGTCAATTCAAGCAGGTCCTTCCAAGAGTGTTGTGATTTTAAGTGCTTAATGCGGATTTTGTTGTATGCAGATTGTTAATCTTCATTATATGCTTAGCAAGGCTCAAATCAAATCAAGGCCGACTGTTTTATGGTGTTATAAGGAAAAGCTTGAACTAAGCAGGTTTGTTGATATAATTGATTGATGATGAATTGGTGTTGTGTTGATAAACCATGATTTGTCTGTTTAAGTTTATTTGAACTTGATTAGTATATGATTTTGAATGTATGCAGTCATAGCAAAAAACGTGCCAAGCAGATGAAAAAAATGACGACTCAGGGCCTTTTGGATCCTGAGAAAGCCGATGCATTTTCGTTGTTTATGATAGGCGGGGGATTAACTCACTGTTTATATAAGCATTCTGAAAGAGTTCTTGGCAACACCTTCGGGATGTGTGTTCTTCAGGTATCTTACACTTCATACTATTTCAATCCCCTGTCCTTTCTGAGATGTATTTCACCCTGCAACATAAATTAATTGGTTTTGCCTTTATTTTTCCTTGTAGGATTTTGAGGCGTTAACACCTAATCTACTAGCAAGAACTATAGAGACAGTGGAAGGAGGAGGGTTGATTGTTTTGCTTCTGCGCTCTCTATCTTCGCTAACCAGTTTGTACACGATGGTGATGGTACGTAAGAAGATTCACAATTCATATCCTTTAGCCCTCATTTTTTTGTTTGTAAAAAATAGTAAAATACTAATTCATTTGATTAATTATTAGAGTTCTCATAGACCATGATTATATAGCCCTCTCTTTTGTTTATATCCTAAAACTGTTTTAAAGTTATAAATTAAAATAGATTTATAGCCTAATATATTTGGTAGAGGCTTCATAAAAAATATGGCCTCTATAAATAACTTAGTGTTCCAACAGAAATGAATGCGTTGTTATCATTTTCTCAGTGCTTTATATCGAAGCTTGAAAACCATAAATTTATGTTTCTACGGTTAAGTGGCTTATAAGGCTATTTCCTATCATGCTACACTTTTCTCAAAAGTATCATTCCTATCAATTTTCATGCGGTTCACCGATTGCAGGATGTCCACGACAGATTTCGAACTGAATCCCACTCCCAGGCTACTGGGCGTTTTAATGAACGCTTCTTACTATCAATTGCCTCCTGTAAGGCATGCGTGGTCATGGACGATGAGCTGAATGTATTACCAATTTCATCTCACATAAGGTCGATTAAACCAGTTCCTGTTGAAGAGGTATCCTTGTTAAACCTTTAACTATTTCTTCCTTCCTTTTTTAACTGTCCGCTCTGTTTTTGGTTGCATATGGGTTTCCAGATACTGTGTGTGTGTGTGTGGGGGGGGGGGGGGGGGGGGATAAAAAAACAAAAAAAAAAAAAAATTATTTGTTTTTTTATATTTTC
>Ga0315915_1010113_pt1 | contig 10550 bp, 7 predicted proteins | sample MpolbnodulesMG_FD_207738 | JGI IMG/M metagenome (GOLD analysis project Ga0315915, IMG submission 207738) | Medicago polymorpha root nodule microbial communities from Los Angeles, California, United States - branched nodules | ecosystem: Host-associated > Plants > Roots > Nodule | place: USA... | reverse complement strand
GTTATCGTTAAGCTGTAAAAATGCGAAAACAAAGTAAATCAATTTGATAATATTCTAGTACTTACCTGCTGAATTGGTCACAACAATTTCATATTCTTTACCAACCTTCACCTCAGTGAGTCCCATGGGCCGAGGATCAGCGCAAAGGAAAGTACCGTCATTGTTAACCTGTGTGAGTGGAATGAACTCAAAGTATCCATTTTGAGGAAACATGGCATAAGTTGCCAATTCAGGGGGAAGTTTCGGGTTAACATTTGCAGCTATGAACCCTTCAGAAGCTCTGTAGATAGAAGTCACTAGAGGCAGTTCCCCAGCATAATGCTTAAGTTTTCCTATATATGGCTCCATTGACCCGCTCATGATTCCGAAAATGTATTTGGCATTAGGAAACAACTCTGGTATCAAACCATACCAGTTGTTCATCCCTATACATTTTTTGTGGATTATGTTAGCTAACTCTGGGTTTGGTTTGAGCAATTTAGACATAACCATTCGAATAGATGGAACTGTAATTCTGCTAGTAAGAACCCCTTCTCTTATATCGCTACAAAGCTCTTCCCACACTTGTTCAAAGGTTCTGAAAGCCTGGACTATGTTGTGAGCAAATGGCGAAGACACAGATTGAACGTCCTCGCGGTAAATCAATCCACTTAATAGATGACAATATAATGATTGGAAAAAATCAGAACAAAATACCACTTCATCTGGGCTGCAATATTGTATTTTAAGTTCCTTCACTGCATGCTTATAACATGGATTACGAAACATGTTACCGGTAATAGTCGTAGCTACAAGACCCCCTCTTGTTTTGAACTGTTTGCTTCCATATATAAAGTGTAAAGCCTTCCCATTTTTCATCATAGGAAACTCTCTACACAATTGAATTATATGTCAGAAGAGAATATAACAAAATAACGATCCAACTATCGTTTTTTACAAATAAAGATAAGAATGAAATCGAGAACCTGCTCATATAGGCAAAAGAGGTTTGATGTATTTGCACTGATGTTTCAAACAATTCTTCATTCCATGGTACATATTTAGGCTTCCCTTGAGTAGTGCCAGAACTGCAAGAATATCGTTCGAAGACTTATAAAAGTTTTCCAGTGCGTTGTTCAATTTCAATAGACGTGTTCCGGATATATGCCATTTGATTTGATCCAATGATTTTCACATAATAAGAATACATAGACCTCTCAAAAAAAATATATTTTTTAGAGCTACTTTATTTATGATATGCGTTGTTCTATATTTTTTAGGCACCATGGAACCAAGGCAATATTGCATACCCACCAAGACACACCAGCACACTATCTTTCAGGCTTGGAAAATGGAATCACTGATTGTTGATTCACTCCTCCCCTTCCGCTACCGCTTATGTTTCCTCCACCACCGATTCCATTTATAACGAAGGATTCAGTTCAAACAGCAAGAATAAAAACCAGAGAAACCAAAACATCACACCCAAAAAACGAACTAGCAGTTGTTCCAAAATCCAAACCAATACCTAAATCGGCCACACGCCTAGCTGCCACAACCAAACAGAAATAGCTGTATACGCAGCTAGCAGCAGCTGCTAACAACAACAGTCTCAGCCGAACCAGCCCAGCCACAAACATATTTCTCAAAGATCTGCTACCCTTTTCAATTATGATGATAAAAACATTGAATTTGAGCAATTTAAGGTGATTCTTAAAATGGGTTTTGATGAATTTGTGTTTTGTTATATGGGTTTTGTCAAAATTGTTGCTTTTTTTATATTTCTTGAGATTGAGAGGAAGAAGAAATAAAAGATTGAGATTTTAATTTTTTTTCCTGATTTTTTTATTTTTTTAATTTAGTTTTTCATTTATTTAATTTAAAAAAGGTTTATATGATTTTTTTTTTTAATTCAATAAACACATGTGGCATGCCACGTAGGTATTGACCGGTCAAAATTGAAAAAAATGATCAAATATGCAAAGGGGCTAATTCTTGGGGGCTAAAATTATAGTTTTTGTGCATAGGGAACCAAAATTGCAACTTTTTAAAAGTTTGAGGTGGAAAAGTGGACTTTAGCCTAAAAAATTTAGGTGATATGAGCTCCAAAGCCTCGTCGGGGTTCTACAAAACTCAAAGAGCACTTATAGAAGTCTTTACATCAGCAGCAACGGAAGTTGAACCCACAACTTCACGGTTGAAATAACTTCTTATCAACTAAGTCAACATTCATTAACATAATATTTTATGTTAAGTAGACTAGTGGTTAAAATTCACGTTTTAATGTGAATAAGTTGGGTATTGCAAACTTTCGTCCCCTTTTTTCTTTTGTCTAGTAGCCTAGTGGCTAGAGCTCACACAATTTAATTGTGGAGAAGTGGAGTGCTGGGGTTCGAACCTCAACTCCTGCATATAGTATGCAATATCCTTACCAACTTAGTTAAGTTCACGGGATAAACTTCCGTCCCCTTTATTAGAGTGCATTGTCTCTGATTGTGCGCTAAAAAGTACTCCTTCCGTTCCTTTTTAAGTGTCTTTTTAAGATGAATTTTTCGTTTCTATTCAACTGTTTTTTTGGTATTTTAAGGGTATGATATGTCAATTATACCCTTTGTCAATTACTTTTATCTTTTTCAATAAAACTAATTAATGTTATCTATTTGGAAAAATAAAGTTTGTTTTTTAAACAAAATTTTTTTTTTACATAAAGTTTGTTTCTTGTTATCTTCAAATTTAAACAAAATTTTGTTCCAAACAGTGGTTTCAAAAAGAGTTAAAATTCTATAAATAAGATGAGTAACAATTGTTAACAATTTCGAGTGTGACTCTAGCATTGGTTGAAGTCATAGTTGAAGTCTTAACTTTGATTAAAGGAGATGGAAGAAAGTTAATTTTTTCTTAACTTTTGATTAATGTGAAGTTGGAATAATTTTTATATAACTTAAAATAATTAAAAAGATGTACACAATATTTATAAAATTGACAATTGTTTGTTATGAGAGAGTACGCAAAAAAAATAGAAATTTGTTAGATAAAAAGATAATAACTAACAATCATTTTGTTACGAGAAAAAAATAACATATTAGATTTATAAGTGTGTGCAAAAAATAGAAATTTATTATTGGATTAAAATGAGGGTATAATAGGAAGATATCGTGCAAAAACACACACCGCTATTGTGTTAAATTTCTAAAGTAATATTTGAAAATTAATATATGACATCCACCGGTGGACAAAATAATCCGAAAAAAAATATTCAAAAAGCAAATCTCTACCACATGACAATTTGTACAAAGTCAAAGAAAAAGGAAGACAAACTCAAATTTTAAGGAAACCCGTACATGTCCAAAAATTAATTAACGGAGTTAAACGACACTAGGATATGTTTTGGTGATCAGGATAGTAAACATGATATTATAATAGAGTTAAATATGTTTTTAGTCTTTATAATTATGTTGATTTTTCGTTTTAATCCCTCTAAAAAAATTCTTCAACTTTTTGTGCTTCAAAAAATTTTCATCTTCACTTTTAGTCTCTGCTTTAAAGTAAATTCATATTTTCTTAATAAAACTTTGCAAAAAAAAAATTATAATGTTATAAGAATATCTCTAAAAAAATTAGATTTTTTTAACAAAACATGGATTAAATATGAATTTTTATATTTTTGGCGGTTAAAAATTTATATTTAATTTATGTTATGTTAAAAAATTCTAATTTTTTTAGTGATTTTTACAATATTCTACACATTTCTGCATAATTTTATGGAAAAAAAAATACAAAAATTGACTTGAAAATATGAACCAAAAGTAATGATTGAAAATTTTATAGGGACTAAAAGTTGAAAAAAAAATTTAGAGGGACTAAAACAAATAGTTAGTATATTTATAGGGACCAAAAACATATTTAACTCTATTATAAATTGATAATGATAATAGTATTTTTTTACAAATAGTGTTATTTATTTACTCATGATTTTTAATAAAAATTAAAATTTTTTATTTAGAGTGTTAATGTTTCTTTTGTAAAAAAATTATATAAAATTCTTCAATCACCTATTTAAATTTTTAATACTTTTATTAATTTATAAAATTTAAAAGTATTAATAAATTAATTTCAGAAAGTATATGTAATTGTTTCTCAAGGGTAATTTTTTTATTTAAATCTAATACTATAAATTTTATCATGTCATAGTTAAAAACAATAATTAATTTCAATAAATATATTATTTATCTCATCCTATATTTATTCGTCTATTATCTTATCATGTCTCTATCCTATCATGCACACCAAACCGATATCCAAATCAATAGAGGTGTTGGGTATTGAGCTCCTCTTCCTATATGAAGAAATACCTAAATATTTCAGTTCATTATGTGTCTCACTTGTATAAGTAGAGAGAGTTTATATTAAGATCGTAGAATGAGAGTATTTCGATTAGGAGAGCATCCACCGAAGAGAAAAGATGAGTTAAGACAATTTCCATTTATCTCAAATCTATCACATTTAAAGTCATCGAACATGACCTTGCAAGAGCATACTCTAAAGTCTCAAGCGAACAAGATCAATCCATAGAGATTAGTTGTATAGAATTCTAGGGATTAGAAAAGTTGGGTCTGACACAATTCTGGGAATGCTAACATATTGGATCCATTTGTTAATTTATGGTATTTCTCAGATTTGAGTTTTGATAGCAGGATCTAGTAAATTTGTTGCGTTGGTTTCAGAACTTGTAGTGGCCAAACATATTTTAGCTCCAAAATAGGCTCACGTTTTTTATATTAATCAGTGGTACAAATTAACATTTTACAATCGTCTCATGAGGATTGGATTTAATACCTTGAGGTTACAATGCAAGTTCCTGCGAAAACGAAGAACTAATTTCTTTTATCAAAGTGTTACCTCCAAACTAAACTAAACCAACCACCTTCAGTGCGAGATAAATGATAAATCAAAAATAAAGAATCAATATTCCATTGTGTCTGAATGCAAATACAAGTTTGGGAAATTGAAAATCTGAACATGGGAACACGAAATTAATGATCAAATGAGACGAAAAAGAAGACTTAGATGGATCTAGGGTTCCACCTCTAAACTAAACTAAACAAAAGAAATAGATGATAAATCAAAATGAAGAATCATTATTCCATTGTGTCTAAGCGGGGTGGAAATTCGCAATTCTTGTAGCCAAGAGAGAACAACATTGAGTGCAGCTGCCTCCACACCAAATTAAATGAGATGAAATAGAAACTTTTCAATCATAAATGCCACTTGCTCAGCCTCTCGTCTGTTGTGTGTTATAGGAGTTGCAGTTGAGGCATTTTAGAGCCACAAAGTGGAACCGAACATGACCGGTGTTTCCGCAGTCATTACACAGGATCCAAACCTGTTTCGGGTAACACAATCAGACCCTTGAATTTAAAATGCCAATAAAACAAACTACAAATAACTACTCTCAATGCAAATTGAAGGAGAAGGAAAATCAGTCTATGACACTATATACACCTCCAAAGCAACAATAAGACATGAATAATACAAACATCTAGCTATACTTGATATGAATGACAGGTAGGATTTGCCAAAAATTAAGGAACCAACAGAACAAAAATAAATACCTATTTCTTAGTGTTCTATCCAATACATACATGTGCATATCGCCTAAAATATAACAATTACTTATTCTGCGTACGAGTATTGAACATACTCATAGTATAAATAATCAACAGTAAGGAAAAGAGGAGAACTGACCATTTTATTTTGGTATTGCTCAGGCATTGGCGTAGCAGCAATCTCGATGTCCAATCTCTCCCAAACCCTTGACATATCACAGAACGACTTCGAACATAGAGGGCATGTATACCTGGTATACGATCAAATACAAGAATAAGAACAATATTCAGAAAGGGATGGAGAAGTAAAGAGACTAGGAGCTTTGTGAGCACTCACCGGTGATGTTCTCTCATTTCATCTATACAGCTTTTATGGATTGTATGTCCACACGGCATAACAACAATTTCTTTTGTTGATTCAAATAAATACTGCAATCATCAATGTCGACATGCGTAAATCAGCCTCCAGAAATATAAAAGGCAGTCATAGTGATATATGAGATCCAATTTAAAATAACTCTAGCATATATAAACTTCTTAATTGACATATTATAATTCTTCACTGATACAATAATTTTTTTTTACTGGATATAATAATTCTTATGAGCAGTAGAACTGTGAAATATATTCATACCTATTACAGGACTCTTTTAGCATCTCGTTTCTCATATGTACTTGTTGATAAGTTTACCTAAGCTGTTTCTAAACCATGAAGAAAATTGTAAATGTTACCTCGTAACACACGGGGCAATCACGATGCATTGCTCCTTCCACACAGGGGTGATTGTTTTCCACCTGAGTTGAGAAGCAGCAACCTATAATCATGAATGTCAAACAAGTAGTAAATTTTAAATTCTGACATTGCTACTTAGTAGTAGACTGGCAAAACACAGGGAAAAAAATGATACCACTTACCACACTTATTACAATGGAAGAAAGACTCCTGTCCACCAGTTCTGTGCAAAAATATATCAAAATCAATCAGTTTGAGTATTAAGACAAAGGCAAGGCAAAAGGAAAAGCACAGAGAGTAAAAACGAGATCAAAGTTAAATGCAAATAGTTAAAAAAATGTGTAAGAACAAAATAGTAAGTACAAATATGGCATTGCATTTTTATTTTTCCGAAAAAAACCCTAAAAACAGGGTAAAGTTGAGTGCTAGGCTAGTTTAGTTGACATGCAAATGATAAATATTTTATGGGATCGGAGGGAGGGTGGTGCTAAAGTGACATGTAAATTTCGTAACTAAATAGACTTAAAAACAAAATGAAACAAAGTGATCCCGCATTAAAATATGTTACCATCCCTAACAAAGATGCAATTTGTTATGTTCCAGACTTAGGAAACCAGATTATCAATTCATACCTGCAAATTCCACAGCCATTACAATGGTACTGCTGCTTAGATATCTGCATCATATAAAAAGGAAAAGGATAGTACACTGGTTATAGACTCGCTGGTCTATGCTTACGACAAACAATCATTTAAATTTAAATTACAGAATAAAATAAAAATATATATGCAACATCAGAACAAAAAGGAATCTCATTCCAAGGATTAATACTCACATCATCGTCAAAGAGCTTGCATGTCTCACAGAAGTACTTGCCCATACAAACACCACAGTTAATACAATTTGGCTGAACCTGAAAGTAGTAAAAAGCAGCACAAGAAAATAGCTTAGCTTCAGATGTTCAAAGAAGATTGTTTGTATATGATAAAAATTTCAGATATCATAATAGATGATTCATTGAGAAAAACAAAGATTGGACTTATCAACAGTTTCAAGCAGCATACAGTCTCGTGTTATGGTCAATACTTTAGACAACATTTGTGAAACTACCGTAGCGCAAAACATCTGGAATAACTTCCAGACAGTAATAAGCTTAACAGATGCACCATTTTATTTTTTTTATGCATGTGCTTACATGTACATAATCATAGGGAGCACTAGGCATGGAATTAGAGTCTATAAGGTGTGCTAACCTAGTGGGGATGTATTCTATTCTCTTTGATGTTACTATGCTCTTAAATTACCAAAAAAAAAGTATATAATCATAGGCAGAGAAATTTTTTTTCTTAGTTACAGAAAATAAAGATTCAACATATCTCGAACTAATATTTACATCCTCCTTTATAAATTCAATATCAATATAATAACAACAAAATAACTAAGATATTGAAGAAATTCTAACTCACCTCTTGTTCAGTTGCACAAAGTGAACATATCACCTGAATAAAGTGCACAAATTATTCTATTAGAATTAAGGAGTACCTTGTCCATGAAATAAAAGGAAAAGGTACAAAAATTTGTGGATATTTCAATTAACGATGTCCCCCAAGGTAATAAGAATACCTGTTTGACTTGGTGTCGGGGCATTTCGTGTCTATGTTTATAATCTACATTGATATCATTCTGTAGAAAAGTTGATAATAAAAATAAGTTCCCCAAAAATTTAACAATATCACAACCAAGAATTGATCGTCATAGTAGATTCTGAAGTTATAAAAAATAAGTAATGAGACCGGCTGAATGATATGAAACATATTACTCTTATGAAAAATAGGTAAGGCATTTACTCACTTTCGCATCATTGTGACAATGGCGGCAATCAAAAACCTCATTGCAACAAGGAGCCCTGATTCGGCACCTTCTCCGGTAGTGTTGGCATCTGCAAATAAAGACTAATTTTATAAAAGGAGCAGGAAATGCAACAATTTGGAAACCAGAAAGTAGCAGATGAATAAGAAATTACCCGTATTCCATATATCCTTTATCTTGCAGATCATTTGTGTTTATACATTCACTTGATTCTTCTCCAGGCAAGGATTCCAGATTTGATTTTGGAGGATTAACGTCTTCTTCGGTCGTATGTTTCGTGTCATTGCATTCAGAATGCAACGCTGCCACCTCACCCATGATACAAGCTATCCTCAAATAAGATTATCAACTATATCTAGAAGCAGGGCAGTAAGCTTAAGGACCTGCATGTGGGAAAAAAATTAGAAATAATCCTAAAACTTCTACAAGGCATATTTAGTCACCCCATCAAGCCAGGTAAACACCAAATGCATTGTTGATCTCTTGTATACTGCCGCAGACCAATTGTAATCAGCAACACAAAATGGTATTATGAAGCTCCAATCACCACTACTCCAAGAGAGGAACACAACAAAACAAGTGTATACACAAGAACTCCATAAATTACAATAAGCATTGAACGATCACTTGATTCCTTGAAGAACTCCCAGATACATGTCAACCAAAAGAAATTCCAACCTATTTTGAAAGCAATAAATCACTCAATCAAATGCATCTCGGACAATAAAATATAGTATTTGTGTTGATTTTATTATCCACAAAGGGCGAACCTACCATAAAGTGTTGTTCAGCATTGACCCCTTCAGAAACCGAAACTTACCAAAACCTTATATATAATCACCCCAATATAGTCTTCACCGTGATAGATTCCCTTGGGTGTATACTTATGACACTTTTCTCACTAATAGCTAAGTCATTTGAAGGTGAACTATGTTCACTGCCAAATTGAGGTTAAACAAGAAGATTTTCAGCAGGGTTGTCTTTCAATAAAGACAAAAAAAACAGCTGGAAGTGGGAAGGAAAAAATGGAGCTAATACAAGAGGGTGATTGTATGTGAGCCAAACTTGTATCAAAGTCATTCTTCTAGCTGTCCGACAAAGAAACAAAAAGAACATTCCACCCATAGGAAGCTCCAACAACATCAAAGTTGGCTCCAAACATACAATCCAAGCTAGAAAAAATAAGACAGCATAGACAAAAAGATACAGCTAGCTTGATGCAACTGCAGAAATACAGATGGGCAAGGCATTAAAAGGAGGAAAAATTTGCTTCGTGCAGTTGGAGATGGATTCAAATCTGAAAGAAAATTGCCGGTACTCGTTTGATCACTACTCCCTCCAAAAATTACAGAGTCGCGTATTTCCAACGTAAGCATCTGCAACTGGGTAATTTCACTTTGGATGCCCTGCAAAAGACTTTCCTACCTAAAACCTAAACTGATATAATCATTCATCTCCCTTGAGTCCCCTAAAAGTTTCGCTCTCAAATATCAATCAACAGTATTTCCCTAAGGTCATTCAACTATGTAACTGGAACAATTGCGTACAAATATGTAATTACTTCAAATCACAAACCATTTTTCTCTTTCGTATAATATAATCAGTCACTAGAGGTCTGTTATAAGAACCGATTTGAATCATAGCTTGACAGAAGTTTTGCGAAAACCATGGTGACTGAAAAACATGAAGGATTATGTTGTCTCCTAATTACAATTATGAATACTCAACAGCAACAACTTAAAACCTCGAGTTTGATATGATTCAACTGAGGTTAAACCAATTGAACCAGCAGTCCTATTAAAGGGTTACAGCCTAAGCAGTGAACACTATTAAAGGCAAAAACCTATGAAGCACAAACTAAGACATATACAGGACGACACTGATAATAATTTGAGAAAATGACATAATTCATGTAATCATATATGTCAGTGTCGGACATGATACATGTCAAACACCGGGACACGCCTAATCCGAAGAGTAACCGTGCTTCATTCATTGCCTTAAACCAAGGCCTTGGTACACACTCATATCAATGAATTGTGTTATGTACCACAAAATCAAGAGCCAAACAAACAGTAAAAATAGAAGACAATTCACAAAGACCAACAACGCATGAGAATATGCAAAATTCAATCAAGACACAACAAAAACAACTTATAATCTAAATAATAATATAAACATCTAAAGAAGAAGAAGAGAATCAATAAATAAATAAATAAATATAAAAACGATTTGACAAGGAAAATGGAGAGAGTGAAGATGAACAAACGGCGATTGAATTGATGTTGGGAGCGCTCCTCCGATCAATCTATCTTCAAGGACCGCGCCTGTGTGCTTTTGAAATGTTGATCATCGATATTGAA
>Ga0315915_1010106_pt1 | contig 10553 bp, 5 predicted proteins | sample MpolbnodulesMG_FD_207738 | JGI IMG/M metagenome (GOLD analysis project Ga0315915, IMG submission 207738) | Medicago polymorpha root nodule microbial communities from Los Angeles, California, United States - branched nodules | ecosystem: Host-associated > Plants > Roots > Nodule | place: USA... | reverse complement strand
AAATTGCCAAATCTGGAACCTGTTCTCGAGTCATTGCACTAGGTTTTTGTTAGAAAAACATGCTTCCTAAGTTTTATGTCTTCACAAAGATGAGATGACACACTTTCACCCACATAAAGTTTACCTCCTACTCTGCTTGATTCTGAAATTAACGCAGTATAAGATAAGATTTGTTTTTCTTGTTAACTCGTGAAGGTAAACATTGATATCAAGGTAAATATTTGTTCAACTGCTCTTAGTTGTTTAATATGTGAAAATAGCCAAAGCTTATATTCCTATACAATGTTTATTGGTAACAATTATTATCTTGTCAGCATGTAGAAAGTATCTAATTTTAGTTACCGGCCTTATTAGAGGAATTCATTCATAGACATTGATAGATTTTTCAGGTTATCTTTAGCTGTATAATTCTCGGATTTGCTCTTACAATTCTGGAATTTAATTCTCAATTGAACCATTGTTGTTTTCTTTCTTATATTCTGCAAATTTGAAGGTTCGATATGAATTTGTATGCCTTTGTTTGCTTTAAAACAATATTCAATTTAACTTTACCACAAAATTTGACTCTATTAATCATGCCTAGCATTCTTAAGTCCCCTTTTATATTCTTCAACTCAATTTACCATAAACTGAGGAGATAATCTGCTTTCTATATTATTTATTTATTTGCTGTTTAAAACAAATGATATTAGGGTTAAAGGAGGTCTTGACTAGAAGATATTGTCATTATTTTCCTCACCAACCGGTATTTCCTCTCATGATTTTCTTATATATATTTGAAATGATTCATGCAATTTTGGTCCAAACCTTTGGCATACATGTATATCATAATCTGGTCTACATATTAACTAGTCCTGTATAATTTAGTCATGACTGTTTTTTTGTGTAAGGAAATAGTATCTTTTGATGTCATTGTGGTTACTCTTGGCTTCAATTGTAGGAAAGAGAAGAACATTGATTCCACCTTCAATTGTAAATGAGAACTTAAAGCCAATGCCTGAAGAGGTTAGTCTTGAACTTGAATACAAAGGTTATGCATCAATTTTTTTAAACGTATATGCTAATTATTAGAATGTTATGTCAGTGGTTGGAATTTGAATTGTGAACTTTATTCTAAAACTTGTTTGGATGTTTAAATTAATCACTTCAGCTATGTCATGATGGCTTCTTTTTTTTTCTTGGACAGATTATCAATTTGAATATAGTTCATATTGTAAACATTTTCGTGTTTTATGCAACAACTTGTTCAGATGAGTAGGACTTCAAGCCATTGATAGATGGTTTTCACTGCAACAACTTTCATCATACTGAATCTGGTATTGAGTTACAAAAGTGTAGAGATCATCTTAATTTATATTCAAACTATTGGTTTGGTATGAGACAAGCAAATCATGCCGCTCACTTTCTAGCAAAGATGTCGCAGTGCTTTGCTAGTCATCACAACTTTGAATTGTTTTCAAGTTGTATTACTTTATTACTTCATTTGTTTTGAATTAATGTAGTAAATTTTGTTCTATATAATAATTATTAGTAAAAAGTCATCTAAATTGTGTAAATGCTAATTTAGATTATGTATTTAATAGTTTGGGCCATATGAAAAAATATGAGGATCTCGAGATGAAATCGAAGGTGAAATATGTGGAGCTTATGGAAGTGTGGAAATGCCACAGTGTACAGGAAAATGAGATTAACCAAGCACATGTAACATTGACGCATGATTCTTGGAGTATCAAAGAAAGGTTGGAATTGCTAACATGGTATGTTTATGGGAGCAAAGATAACGTGGTTTCAACCTCTTGTGGATGTTAAAGTTGGTGAAGCATTGGGACTTCTAGCAGCACTAGAGTGGATTTGAGAATTAGATTTTCAATAAGTTGTCTTCACTCTTCATGCAAAGGAGTTGTCTACCTTTTCACTTCTTATCGTAATAACTCTTATGTTGAGCTTTATATGAGGGCTAATATGGTTTTTCACAACCTTGTGAAGGTGGTTATATATAATGGCGTTACCTACTTGTATTGATCCTTGGATTTTTAATGAAATGAATTAATTTTATGTTGTAAAAGAAAACTCTATAATTTATTAAGAAAAAAAATAACTATAATTTATTGCCACAGAGGGTTGATTCGGTTATTAAAGAGTTGACTCATATCTCGCAAGAATATAGGTTCAACTACCCTTATCGGTATGATAATATCCTTTGGTGGAAAATGTGTAGGTACCTCACGTCATCTATGTTAATAGTATAAAATGGTGGTATATATGCCTACAAAAATGACTATATTAAAACTAGCAAAATACTCGTGTTTTCATATCTGATGCGTTGACGATGCAAAAGTGGTTGATTGAATCTTCCCTTGATCAAAACTAATCTTTCAACATGGATCAAATAAACACAACACTAAAATGAGAAATCAAAAACACATCGCACAAAGACAGAAAATCAAAATAAACAAAGATGTGGTATACGACAAAATCACAAAAACAAACGAAAGAAACCTGAAAATATGTGAAAATTACTTATTTAACTAAAAAGAAAGAAAAAAACAATTAAGAGGGATGATTTTTGGTCAAAATTGACCCTAAATCACCCTCTTTGATAGATAAGAAGAAAAAAAGTTTTGATGACCAGGGTTTGAGAAATGGAAGAGAGAGAGAGAAAGAGAACATAAACATTTACATTTAAATTTAAGTGATGTAAATTCAATTCATGGGTTTTTTTTTATGGTTTTTGTCTCTAGCATTTGTATTGATTCTTGTTTTAGTACTTTGAAAAAAAGTCTTTTAGATTCTATCCTACATTTTTTACTTTTGGTCCTAGATATCCAAGTCTATGTTGAAATTGCTAACTTGGACAAAATCTTGACGATTGGACATTATCATGTTGCATTGAGTATCCTATCGATTATATGTCCTCAAAGATATTACGATCTCTTTTGCTCATTCTACCTTTTGAAAAAAAGAACATTTAAATCAAATAAATTTGAGTTCGATCACTCCTTGGCCTTGTTTACCCTGTCAATTACCTTGTTAAATAACTCAATTTGAGTTTATTAATTGAGGTCGTTTATTGAAAATCTTCTAAAACTATATATTATTGAAGTTAATATTTTCTACACTTAATTATAAAAAAAATTCATAATTTTGAATAAATACTATTTATATTTTAAACATATGAAGAGTAAAATTCATTTTAAAATTCTTCTTATAATTTCGAACAAAATTTCTTAAACAATACTGTAAAATGAACTAAATAAATAAGAATTTTATTAATATGCACTCTTACTCCTCAAAAGAAAATCAATATGCACAGTCAATATACATTTCCTTTACACATGTATCCGATGATATGGTGTCATGTCGACCGATAAATATAAGAAGAGTTTAATGGTGGTGGGTTAACCGTCTAAAACATCTTTGTACACACAACCAATCAAAACATTGAGAATTGTCGCGTCAATTAATATTTTTAATTTATGTAGAAAATCTAAATCTTTTGATTAGTTGTGGTTGCAAAATTATTTTGGACTGTCAACCCACCACCATACGTGACAAATCTAGATCTTTTGATTGATTGCGGATGCAAAATTATTTTGTATTGTCAACCTACCACCATTAAACTCATATAATAATGCATGATTTGTCATATTTATTGACGCGACAAGCATCATTAGTTGTGTGTAAAATAACTTTACACAGTCAATGTATAAGTATTAAACTCAATAAATAATGTGAAAATTAAAAGAGTTTAACGGTGGTTGATTGACGGTCTAAAATAATTTTGCACATACAATCAATCAAAATATTTAGAATTATCACATCAATTAATGTTTTTAATTTATGTGAGAATTCTGAATGTTTTGATTAGTTTCAAATTAAAATGAGTTTAATTAGTATTTTTTGACGGGGTAGAATTATCTACACGTGATGTTTTGTCACGAGTAAAACTATCGTATATAATTTTTTGAGGAAGAAAACTATTGTAATAAGGGAGTTTCTACTGTACACCCTTAAAATAAGGTGTATTGGTACACCTATTTCAAAAATCAATAAGTTAGCGATCATTTTTATGTAATAAAGAGATATTTGTTGACTTTTATATTTTAGAAAATATTATTTCATAAGAAAAAACTTCGTTTCATTCGAATCATACTAATTTTTTAACATTTTATCGAAACAAATAATCAATATTCACTATTATGAGTAATAAAAATTAAAAAAAGTTGAATTTTGATTTGCCGACATCTTTGAGAAATAAAATATAATATTATACTTGTTACGGATAGAAAATATATTTTTTCCTAAAAAAAACAACTCATTAAACTATTCATTTAAATATGGGTGTACCCGTACACTCAAAACATTTGAATGTAGCAGTAGAAATTGCCATATAACAAGGGACACTTGCTGAGATACAAAGCATTCTTTTCTAGCATTGCTCACCGGTAAACCTGAAATCACCCGATCACTGCAATACTTTAAATAAAACGCCTATCAAAACAGTAGCAGAGGAGAAAAACTGATGGAGAAGAAGAAGAAGACACGGTATCTGCCTGATGATTTGTCAATTGGAATCTTGCAGAGGTTGCCGGTAAAATCTCTTATACGTTTCAAATGCCTTCGTAAGTCTTGGTTTTCTCTGATTTCTCATGATATTAATTTTGCAAATTCACATTTTCAACATACCGCCGCAAAACACACTCGTAGACTTATGTTCTTGTCAAATTCTAATCCAAAACACTATCGTAGGTTTGTTCTTTAATGGGTGTATTCATTGGTTGGCTCGTCGTCCTGATCTATTTATGGATGTTATTATTGCATTTGATTTAATGGAAAGGAAACTTTTTAATATGCCTTTTCCAGATTGTTTTAACCATGAACCTAGGGATTGGGGCTTGTGGGTATTTGGAGAATCTCTCAGTCTATTTGCTAAGGATTATGTTCGTCGTAGAGTTGAAATATGGGTGATGAAAGAATACAATGTCCATTCATATTGGACTTTGCACCCTGTTCTTCCTATTGATGACATTTCCACTATATTCTTTTCCCCAATATGCTCTACAAAAAGTGGTGACATCGTTAGTACAGATGGCCGAACTGGATTGTTGAAGTATAATGACAAAAAACAACTTATAGAACATTACTACTATTGTGATGGTCGACTTCCAATTAGATCCAAAGTGACCGTGTATACAGAGTCCCTGCTATCAGTCCCCGGTGATAATGTGCAAGTATAAGAAGATGATACAAACAAGTAGAATCAGGTGTGAAATATTCTCCTTCACTATTTTTCTTGATATTTTTCTTTTATTATGAACTATTGGACTGCAGCAACTATTAAGGTCTTGTTTTTATGTTTATTGGTAAACAATTCGTAATATGTTGTTGGAAATGTTGATAGCGTTAATATGTTGTACCTGGATTGAGTTCTATTGTATGTTATGGTCACTGCTTGAAATAGTTTTATATTGTAATTAATTTGATTTGATAAGTGTATGCATGTTGGTCAAGATTGCCAAATCTGCTAAAGGTGGTTGTCTTATCAATGTTAACTTTGCTAGACTGCTACTGGTTTTAATTTCCGTTAAAAATTGCCAAATTTGCGACCTATTCTAGATTCATTGCACTAGATTTTTCTTAAAATATACTTCGTAAGTGTTATGGCTTCAAAAAGATGAGATGACACCCATCACTCACAAAATTTTCCTCTTCCTCTACTATGATTCTGAAATTAATGAGGCAAAAGAAAAATAAATTCATTTGTTTCATATTAGGATCCTTTCAATTTCCCCATCTCCACTTCTTGTCTTTTGACATGTATGAAGAGTATTTGAACACCCACATTATTATATTTATATTTCTAAAACTAAGGTAACAGTATGTGAGAAATAGAGGTTCTATTCCGTTTTATAAGTACAAGGAAAAAGAATAGTGTTGTGAGTAACGTGAAATAATTTCAAAAAGAGAAATGCGAGAAATACACTCTCTGAATATACTCTTTCAACACATTATTCATAGGACTGCTTCTTGTTTGGCATGCTGTTATTTGAACCATTTGGGCGTCCCGGAATGACTTTATCTTTGTTGATGGCTTACTCCGAGAGGAGCCAATGGTGGATAGAGTTAAACTCTTAGCTTGGAAGTGGTTTCGGGCTAAGTGCCCTGCTAGTTCCTGTTTTCTCTATGAGTGGGAGGTGCAGCCCGTCCTGTGTTTGGACCAGTAGGGTGTTGTGGTGGTTTGGTTTTGCTGGGGTTGCTTGCAGGGTTCGGTGGGGTTGTATCTTCTCGTCCTTCCTGGTGCGTCTTTCAGGTTATTCGTGTTGTTTTTTGTTGTCTGCAGGTGTTTGCTGAGTTCGCTGCTGATTGGGGCGCTTGGTTTTTGGTGCTCTCTTTTGTTTTTTTCGGTGCTATGTGCTCCTTTTGGGGCCTTGTGGGTGCGTCTTTGGTCCCGTCTATGGGGTTAGGGGCATCCTCCTTTGTGGTGTTCTGTGGGTGTGTCGCTTGGCGACTGTTTTTGTATATTCTTGACTCATTTCTCCTTTATATATATATATATATATATATATGTCATTCAGCAGCGATAAGATGAGTGGTAAGACTATACAGGATAGGATTAGGAATGACATCATTAGAGAGAGAGTGGGGGTAGCACCTATAGTAGAAAAGTTGGTCGAAAATAGGCTTAGATGGTTTGAACATGTAGAGAGAAGACCCGTAGATGCCGTTGTAAGAAGAGTAGATCAAATGGAGGAGAGTCAGGTTAAAAGAGGTAGAGGAAGACTTAAGAAAACCATTCGAGAAACCATTAGAAAATATTTAGAGGTCAATGAGTTAGATCAAAATATGGTTTTTGATAGAACACTATGGCGTCATTTGATCCATGTAGCCGACCCCACTTAGTGGGATAAGGCTTGGTTGTTGTTGTTGCCATTAAAAAAAATTCATGATTGGTCTATTTTTTCAACACACTTGCCTCAAAAATCAGAATTGCTCGTAAAAAATATCACTATTGTGAAGCAAGCTGTGTAAGATCAGTTTTGACTTTAATTTCAATGTAGTACTGAATCTATAGAGCCAACTTTTAACTTCTGTTACATAGATATTTGAAGATTTCCTCAGTGTAATAATTGTTTTTGTCGCACTGGCCGTTGCACAGAATTAAAATACAGTTCCACTCTAATTGATTAGTTTATGCATGTGTGCAAACTGCAAACTGCAAACACATGCCTGATATATGAGTATATCCGGTTACTCTGTTTACAAGATTGCAAATAAACTATTTATAGACAAAGATACATATATTTTGGTATTCAATAAATCGGTTTTCGTGGCTGAATAGAAACAATATTATTTTCAATGGATGCTTATTTGGTTTATGCATGTGCGCTCTTGGAGCTGGTTTGATGTGTTGAAATTTATTTTATAGCCGTGGAGCACTGCTTGTTATAAATGTTTTTGTTTATGCAGATTTGGTTGGTTATGTCTGTTTGGTATCAACAGTTTAGACTTTTCCTTTTTTATTTTTGCACTTCTTGTGCTTTGCCTGGTTTTTTTTATGTATGTTACTTGTTTATAAAGAATGATTTAATTATGCTTTACCATTTCTTTGTTTTATGGGTTTTACATATTTTCTATTGTTGGCATGGATGATTTTCACCTTAATTATTTCAGTTGTATTTTTTTTCCTCACATGCTTGTGTCACACCTTAACTACAGCCTTTTCAGTTGCAGAGAACTGCACAGTCCGGTATCAATTGGACAGAGGACGAGATTGAAGACCTTTCAGATATCGTGTGTTTTACCAATTACTGAACCAAATTTCAGCAGCCCTTTATTTTGTTTTCTGTTCAGAAGCCTTAGAACTAGTTTTCATCCATTTGTGACATTGATTTCCTATTTCAGTTTAAGGTTGATACAACAGTTTTGGTGTCTATCTCTGCCAGATGAAGCTAACGTGGTCAAACTAGTTGATGAATTGGGCATTGGGAGAGAACTACCGTAGAGTTGGACTGCAAGTCAATGATAGATGGTTTTCACTGCTACATTTTTTATCATTCTGAATTCAATATCCTTTTACAAAAGTGTAAAGATCATCTTATTTTATACTAAAATACTCGGTTTGATATGAGACAAACAAATCATGTTGCTCACTTTCTAGCAAAGATGTTGCGGTGCTTTGCTAGTCATCACGACTTTGATTCATTTTCATGTTGTATTACTTTATTACTTCATTTGTTTTGAATTAATGTCGTAAATTTTGTTCTATAAAAAATTATTTAGTAAAAAAAATATTATCTACACCGTGTAAATGATAAATTAGATCAGGTATTTAATAGTATGGGTCATATGCAAAAATATGGGGATCTTCAGCGCCAGCCTTTAGAACCTTCGTGAAATCTAAAAGAGGATCAGGTGACTCTTCCAACCTGTATATGATTTTAAATCTTTTGATAGTAACTGCACTCATGGTTTTACGACTTTTAGGGTCGGTTTGAGTATTTAGGAAATGTGAAGATGGGAGAGGAGGGTTTTAGAAGGGAAAAAAAAGGCATGAAATAGAAGGGATGGAGAATTTTAGGAGGGGAGGACTTTCATGTTTTTTTTATCCCTTCGTAATACAAAATTTATATAATATGTAGTAACTCAAAATTTATATTATAGAGTGTTTTAAAGGAATTTGAAGTGCTTAAATAAATTCTTCAAATCCAATATATGTTTTAATAATGCTTTTAAAATTAAAAATGTATCAACCATAAACATTCATATATCATTCTATACAAAAACTCACTTTAAAATTAGGTGTAAAGTTTCTCTATATTTTCCTCAGTTTTCACCTCCATAGTCTTTCCCTCCCCTCTAATCATCCAAGCATAGCCTTTCAAAAATTATATTTTCCTCAGTTTTCATCCTCCAAAGTCCTTTCCTCCCTTCTAATCTCCCAAAAAGAGCGTTTCAAAAATTAAGATGAGTAATACCAACACTATGTAATGTCCTGTATAAAATGATTTTCACACTTCTTGCTAACAGGTTGAAGTGTTGTCTTGGCAAGTCTATTTCTCATGAACAGTCGACTTTTGTCAATGAGTGGTATATTGTGGATAATGTTTTTTTTAGGGATATATCGTGGATATTGTTATTATTACTATTGAAATGATTCATGCATGAATAGAAAGATAAGAGGGAGGAACGAGGATTTGACCATGAATATTATGCTTTGGTGAGAAGTGGGTTTGGTTATGATGATGTGTGGCAATTCTATTATGCTTTGTTTGCGAATTTGGAGGAAAAGGGAGGGGAGGGGTTTGGAAAAAAAGGAAGGAGCATGAAAGAAATAGATGACATTAAGAAGGGAAGACTTTGAAGTTTCATTTTTCTTCATAATGCATAACCCTTCTTATCTGGGGAACTCAAAAATTGTAATAGATAAGGGTTTTGAAAGATTTTGAAAGGTTTTTGAAGGGTTTACATAAATTCTTCAAATTTACTGTAACAATATTTTACTTTCAGTTTGGGGATTTTGATAGATTGTGGCCTATTCCTTTGAGGAAATGGCTTTGTCAAGGGAATCCATTTATCACTATATCATTATTTTACTAGTGGAAAAATTGACTATATTTTTAGCTTTCTATATTTATGTAAGTCTCAACTTTGTATTTATATTTATTAATAAAAAAACATTATACTTCTAATAGTGTTAATTTTAAATTCAATCCTTGCTTCGTCTCTTAAAAAAAAGAACAAACGTTTAGAAAATTTGACATTTTTGTACAGTAATGTGATTCAAGCAAATGAATAGAACCATAGCTATTTATTTACTTTAAATGAGTCAAATTGGAGTTAACAAAAATGTTCCAAGGAACTTCTTTAAAAAAAAAGTTCTATGGAGCTTGAATTGAGTTTTAAGTTGAACCAATATTTATATTTAGCAAGGTGAGTTAACGGATATTCCACTAGAGTCATTTGCAACTCTACCAGTTAACCACCCTTGTTTAATTCCTCACCCTAACAATTTTTTATTGGGGTAATAATCATTTTGGTCCTTAAATATGTAACAAGTAATTACAATAGTCTCACAATATATCAAAACCTTAAAATAGTCTTAATTGTACACTATGTTAGTCAAAATTGTCATATTAAAACGTTCTTCAATTGGCTTGATAGTGTTGACTTGAGACATTCTAATGTGCTCCTCTAAATGTCTAAAGTTTGATTCTATACGGAGCCAATAATTTTGGGGGTTGATTTAACTTCCTAAAGGAAAAAAAATTGTAATATTAGTCCCTCAATATACTTATATATTGTCACATCGGTCTTTATATAAAAATAGTTAATGTCAACGTTGAAGAACTATTTTAATATGAGAGATTACTTTGACTAAGTACTTCTTTCGTCTCATATTAGGTGTTCCATTTAAGTTTTACACGAATATTAAGAAAAAGATTAATAGTGTTGATTTCAATGTTAAGATATGTGTCATTACTAAAACACTCTTATTAATATTAGTTAGTAAAGTATTGAAATGCAAAAAATATGGGTATGTTAATGAAAAAATA
>Ga0315915_1010102_pt1 | contig 10559 bp, 6 predicted proteins | sample MpolbnodulesMG_FD_207738 | JGI IMG/M metagenome (GOLD analysis project Ga0315915, IMG submission 207738) | Medicago polymorpha root nodule microbial communities from Los Angeles, California, United States - branched nodules | ecosystem: Host-associated > Plants > Roots > Nodule | place: USA... | reverse complement strand
CAACAATGTGTTCCTAAGTGGATACCTCAAAGAACAGTATTCATGCATTAACTTGAAGGATTTGTTGATCCTACCAAGCCTAATCACATATGCAAACTTTCTACAACAATTTATGGACTGAAGCAGGCACCAAAAGCTTGGTTTGATAGTCTCAAAACTGCATTCTTAAACTGGGGCTTCCAAAACACAAAAGTGACACTTCTCTTTGTTTTCTAAAAGGTAAAGATCATATCATGTTTCTCCTTATATGTGTGGATGACATAATAGTCACATGTAGCAATAACAAGTTACTTCAAGCTTTCATCAAACAACTTAATGATGTCATCTCTCTCTCTCTCTCAAAGATTTAGGTTGTTTACACTACTTTATGAGCATAGAAGTACAAAGAGATGCAAGTGGAATGTACCTTAAACAATCCAAATACATCAGTGACTTACTGAAGAAATTCAAGAAGGAAAATGGCTTGCCATGTCCAACACCGATAATAACATGAAGACATTTCACAGTTGGGGGGGGGGAATTGAAAGATCCAACTGAGTTTAGACAAGTCATAAGAGGGCTTCAATATTTAACTCACACAAGAACTTACATAGCCTTTTCTGTTAATAAACTCAGTCAATGCATGAGTTCACCCACCAGTGACCATTGGCAAGGCTTAAAAAGAATCTTGAGATATCTCCAAGGCACCATAAATTATTTCCTACACATCAAGTCATCCACTGACTTGGATATAACAGGTTTTTCTGATGCAGACTGGGCCACCAGTATTGATGACAGGAAATCCATGGTTGGTCATTGTGTGTTCCTTGGTGAAACACTCATCTCTTGGTCCTTAAGAAAACAAAATGTAGTATCAAGATCAAGTACAGAGTTAGAGTACAAAGCTTTAGATGTCCTAGCTGCTGAGATAACATGGACTCGTTCACTACTTATTGAACCTCCCATTGCAAAGGAAACCCATACTATATAAGGTGTGATAAATTGAGTGCCAAGGCACTAGCTTCTAATCTAGTATTGCATGCTTGTTATAAGCATATTGAAATTGATGTTCATTCTATCAGATATCGAATACTACAAAACGAGGTTGTTGTGGCTTATGTTCCTACAACATATCAAATTGCAAATTGTCTCACCAAGCCATTAAGTCACACGCGTTTCAGTCAACTTAGAGACAAACTTGGTGTGAATCACTCACCCCCCGTTTGAAGGGGGAGTTAGAGACACGGTCCCATAATTATTGGATCATCTCATGTCAACACATCAATCATAAATAACAATTATATGCATATCAAGTCAGCACATCTTATTCATAATTAGCAATTATTTATCATTATAGCTCATTATATTTTGTTGTATATATTTATATGTTGTGCTCAACATATGAAAGACAAGAAATACAAATACAAAATTTCTATCTTTTGCTTTGTTTAACTAATTTTGATGGTGTGCTCATGAGTTAGTTCTCTTTTGTGTTTCCTTATAGGTGTAAATCATGGTGTAATGCTCTACATGTGTAATTAGAGCTCTTCCTTTTTGTATCATAAGGTTATTTGGTGTATCTTTTGTACATCTATTTTTAACAAATGATTAGGTTCCCTCCCCAACTCATCTTAGAAGGTGGGAGGGAGAGTGTGTTCCAATGATGCTGGTCTAGGTGTAAATTATTGAAATTATTTAATTATAAAAAAAAAAAGTAGTTTTGTCTAACATGCATAAGTAAGTAAATTGATCTTGAACCATACACAATTTTTTTAGTGAAATCTAATTTACGTATAAAGTAAGACTCTCTCGTTTATGCATTATAGAATTTGATCTTAGGAACGTTTAGATAAAATAGATAAAACAAATTTATTTATTTTTTTTAAGAGATAAAACAATTTTCACTCAAGCTTATAACAAATAGATAAAATAAAAAAAATTGTTTGAAAATTATCACAAAATACTTCTCCAATATCGTTTCTTTAAAATTAAAACTAATACCGACCCACTACTTGTTTAGATATTTTTTTCAAAAGTAACTTTCACGTTCTTGATTCTTATTACAGAATCTAATGTGAGTAAAGCTAGTTTATGTCGACAGTTCAATCACGCCCCTTCACTCTTACAAGTTACAACACGGTTTTTCTTCTTTCTCAGGTAACAACATCTACCCCACCTAACTACCCATCATTCAATTCAAACTCAAAAAAATCTTCTAAATTTTCCATTCAAACTCTTCACATTTTCTCACACTTTCTCGCCAAAATTCTTCTCTCGCCAATTCCTTCTCGTTTCCCGATCTCTTCCAAACACCAACTTCATTTCACAATCTTCTGAAGCTTGATTGCTGGTTGATCCTATGGAGAAGAACGATGTGTGCACATCGGAATCCGTCGATGGAAGCCGCGATGTTTGGAGTTCTAAATCCTCTGATTCTTCTTCCGCCGACCATCTTGTTGTCATGGTCAATGGAATTCTTGGAAGGTATTGATTTTGGTGAAATGTTGTGTTTTTGATTGATTTTGTTTTGATGTTGATGTGTTTGTTATTGTAATTGGATTGAGATTTTGTTGAATTTAGTGTAATCAATCGAAGAGATTCTTTGTTTGTTTGTTCTTGCAGTTCGAAGGATTGGAAGTTTGCGTCGGAACAATTTGTTAAAGAGCTTCCTGATAAGGTTTTTGTTCACTGTAAGAATCATTTTTCTCTTTGATTTCTTTTCTAGAAAGATTTGTTGATCATAGTCAAATCAATAGTTTGTTGTTGTTATTAGAAATTATTTGATTTATGTTATTACTACTTTTTCATTTCAAGCAGTTGAATTTTGCCAATTTTATGTCTATTTTTTATCTCATTCGGAATTTCGAACTAGCTACCTTAGTGTGTCTTAGTAATTTACAATATCATTAGATTTGGTATGGCGAATTTTCAATGATTCACTAATCTAACTAATACTTGGTGCAATTGTAGTTTAAGTGATGAGAAATTTGAAATCTTGTCATTGACATTAATAACATGTTTGTCGTTTACTCGTGAAAAAATTCTTTCATTATTTCGGCGGAATTTGATGTCCTTTGCAATAGAACCTTGTATTTATTTGCTAGAATGAGTACAAACAACAATTTTTGTGGTTCAAGTGGCAGCCGAGTTGACAAGCTTTGGACTTCCTTCTTTCTTGAGGAGTCTTGATTTCTTTGCTTACTTTTTGCAATATCTGAATTATATTGTCCAGTGCGGGCCTTAAGTTCTGTATGTAATTTTATATTTTTCTCATCTTCTTTCACTCAGGTAGCGAACGAAATGTGTCTAAGCATACACTAGATGGTGTGGACGTAATGGGCGAGCGATTGGCTGAGGAGGTTTGTTTGATGAATCCCATGTCTTGTGTAAACGAATTTACTATATCTTCACTATGCTCATTATCCCTAGATTATATTGCCTTGTATTAGTCACATATATTATATAAATGTTTCCGTCTTCGATAGATGATAATGAATATCTTGAAATATTTTTTTACATATTTTCCCTATGACTGGTAAAGCATAACCTGTTGACAGTTTTCTTTGTAGAGCCTTGATAAAATATTCACAAGTGATGTGATGTATAGGAAAACAGAGTCTTTTGTATTTGTCGACAAAATCTTTAAAAAAAAAATGAAGTTTACTCTTTTATCCATACCCTTTAGCAAATTTGAAGTATCTGGGCTTCATTGGCAAAGAGAAATTAGACTTTGTTTGTCATTTCAAATAAGGTAGTTATTGAATTACTTTCTGATATATGTTGAAGATGGATCATTTTCATGCCTTCTTTTACCTTCAAATAAAACACTATATTAATTAGAGTAATGTAATATACTAATGTTTGATATCTTTATACAATTGTGTATCGTTTCATTAAATACATGATCTTTATTTCTATCAAGTATTAACAGGAAATTGAACTCTTAGGTCATTGAGGTGATTCGAAGAAAGCCAAATATGCGTAAAGTCTCATTTATTTCACATTCAGTTGGAGGATTAGTGGCACGATATGCTATTGGGAAGCTGTATAGGCCACCTGGAAACGAACCTAGTCAAGATTCAGGCAATAAAGAAATTAAGGTGGACTCAATAGGTACAATATGTGGCCTGGAGGCAATGAATTTCGTAACTGTTGCTACACCTCATCTGGGGTCAAGGGGCAATAAGCAGGTACCAACATTGCATCTTAAAAATTACCTTATGTTTCATTAGTCTAGTGATGGGGATTAAAGAGACTATTGGTGATGTAATAAATCTAGCATAGCTTATTATCCTCTGTAGTCTGGTGTGTAATGAATGACACATTACCCTCTTCCATCTCTCTCTCCCGATTTCTCTCTAAAAAGCTATACAGACCTTTGAACTAGTAAGTCCTTTCTTTCATACAGTAAATAAAGGCTTTGTAGTCCCATAAGTCCTAGCTCAACTGGCAAAAATGCCGAAATTGTTAGGCCGGACGTCATGACCGGGGTTCGAACCCCAGTACCTCCACTTTGTGTGTGTGAGTTTATGATGCCTTTGCCATCTCATCTATCTACGAAAAAAATAAAAAATAAATAAAGGCTTTGTAAATTTCTCTAATTATTTACTGGAGCTCTATATTTTCTACCATTTTATTTTGATTGTTTTTCGTTTGGAACGGTTTCTCATTATTAGGCTATTTATCTTCAAATGTTACCATGATCCTAATATTATCTTCATAATGATGATCTACAGCTCAGAAATTTCAGATATAGACCAATGCATATCTAGTGTCATTAGTGAATCAAAATAGTAGGAGGTGCATCAATATTATGTTGCAATCTTTGGTATTGTAGAAAATTATAGATAAATGTGGCTAACGCGGCTGTAATTGCAGTATAAAAAAGCCTTAAAACCTAATGTTGTGGCGAAAGTCGTGGTTGCGGACCTTTATTTTAAGTCTTGCTCTTAACATCTCATGAATAGTACCCAAAGTCAATCTTGAAGGGTTGGTTCATTTATATCCTATTTCTTTTATTCTTCGGTTTCATGTAAATTAATATCAAAGGGCCAAAAAGAACCAGACCCTATATCAACTATACAGTATTATTATTTTTTCTTTTTTAATTCTTCAATGGCAAATGTTAGTAATTAGTTGTTAGATCAGTTTTTCTCATTTGTCCGGATTTGAACCCAGGACCTCAAACTCCTTATCTCTTAGCTCAGACCAGTTGAACTATCCAACCCCTCACTATACATTGTTTTTTCTTTGACTCTTATAATTTCTTTCTTGGTGTGTTTATCTTTTAGAGTGAATGACAGTTTATGGGTTTGGTTTGATAGATTGGTATTTTTTTTTAATATAGCATGTTGTGATGCAAATATTTGTTTTACATCAAAAGCATTACATGGTTATATTATATTCAACTACCAGCACATTCATCTCTATGGTCATGTCTTACCATCTAATGAACATGAAATCTTGCATTTGTTTGTGATATTTGCATAAAAGAAAGTTGCATCAGTTTTTGATATTTGAGTATTTAAACTTGTTGATTGGGTTTTGAATTTCAGGTTCCATTTCTTTTTGGGGTAACTGCATTTGAGAAACTTGCAAGTGTTGTTATTCATTGGATTTTTAGAAGAACAGGCCGACATCTTTTCCTTACCGATGACGATGAAGGAAAACCTCCATTGCTCAAACGCATGATTGAAGACTATGATGGATATTATTTCATGTATGTTTGTTTTTATCTCATGTTAAATTCTTTTTATATTTGGAATTTGTTTCCTTCAAATGATTTTGTCATGTTTTGTGCAGGTCTGCATTGCGCACTTTCAAACGACGGGTTATATATTCAAATGTGGGCTATGACCGTATCCTTCAGATTTACTACATGTTTCTACTTATTATGTATGAATTCAACTTTCCTATTGCATATATTTTTATTTGGTTTTCCTTCATAAAAACTTAAGATATCGTTGGCTGGAGAACATCATCCATTAGACGTAATAATGAACTTCCAAAGGTATATTTAGTGATATTTTTCAATGCTATCTGATTTATTATATCATTCATTTTCATTTAGTGATGTACATCTATTTGGTTGGTAGTGGGAGGATACCCTCAATGAAAAATATCCACATGTTGTATATGAAGAGCTTTGCAAGGCTTGTGATGCTGAGCAGTGTGACTTATTGAAAGATAATGGCTCTGACAAGATAGAAGGTATCACCATATTTTTCTTAAAACAAATGCAACTTGATGTTCACTTTATCTGCAGTTACTGTGCTGTACATTTTAAATGATATATTGTCTCTTTGAAGTTTAATTATTGATATCATAGTGCTCTTTCACATTGTGTATTTGTGTTCTTTCACACTGTGCTCTTACATGGTTGGCCTTCCATTGTTTTCCTCTTTCATATAATCCTTGACCAATTGGTTCTGTCTACACTAATATGGAAAAATTATTGATATAATAAAGTTGTTCAATAAACACTGACATTCTCTTCGTCCTTCCTTTGCAATACTGTTTTTCCTAGCTATATGGACACAATCAAGAAGTTATTTCTAAAAATGAAAAGCATAAAATTTATGTAATGTTAGTGTTCCGTAACCTAAAGCAAGATTCTACCATTGTTACATGATAAGTGTTCTCATGACTTTTTCTCTGATGCATTTGCTTCTATTTCTTCACCGAACATATGATTCAGAAACCATTTCCTAGTAGATCTTATAAGAGCGTAGGCATTGTAAATAACTCTTAAGATAAAATCAAGATATTGTGTGAAATTTTTTGGGACATTCTAACAATTTCAGTTTTCTGTTGTAATAAAACTTCACTATCTTGTTCATTAGATAATTTTTCTCTAAGTGCAAACTTCAAATCTATATAAACTACAAACTCAGTAGAAAGATGACCATGTTTCATAGTGTGCAATCAAACTACAGTAAATGTAAAATAATTTCAACATTTTTTATAATGACAACTTTCTGGTTAGGAGATACCATCAAAATAGTTTTATAGAACCCATTAGTGTTCATTGATCCATTCATAGGTGATCCATTCATAAGATACGATTTGATTGTTATTTATTTTTATTTTTATTTTTTGAGAGGAGATTTGATTGCTATTGTCATTGAATGTTGCTTGAAGTTGGACAATATAGTCATGTATGGCCTATTTCTTTATGTTGTCTTCAAAATGTAAGATTTCTAACCGGAATGAAAACTTGCAGAGGAGCTGGTAACAGGTTTGTCTTCTGTGTCATGGGAAAAAGTAGATGTTAGCTTCCATAGTAGCAGACAGAGATTTGCTGCTCATAGTGTAATTCAGGTTTGTGTCTTGCTCTTCCCTTTCTAGTGTGTCAAATATCGAGTCAAATGATATCATTTCTGTGAATACCTCGCTTTAACTGCCTCTGTTCTTTCTCCATCTTTTCTTGCTATTTACAGGTCAAAGACCAAATCTCACATATAGAAGGTGCAGATGTTATACTTCATATCATTGACCATTTTCTGACATAGATGATGTTTGTCTTCCAGAGTTGTATAGATATCGCTTAGCAGTATAAGGCTTTGCAAAGGTAAATCTTAAATGGCTACGCCATATATTATAAACCTGATTAATAATGTTCAATTTTATCTGAAATTGTGAATTTGTTGCAGGATGGAAACAACTGGTTTCCTGAGTAACAAAATTCTCCATTAGTTGAGGTGAAGAATTGTAATTTTGTATGTTGATGATCCTTAACAATGTATTATGTATGATATGTTGATCAGGTGTATTTTCCCCCTTCCATTAAAGCAATTGAATCAGCACATTTTGTTATTGATGGTGAAATCTCTTATTTTGATGTAATCTAATTGGCAACAATATTATCATAATGTGGCTCGAAGCATTCAAAAAAAATATCAAGGAATTGAATCACTTCCTCAAAGAATTTGAAGTTTGATAGATATACAGTGCCTTGTCACGTCTTTTAAGATTCGATAAGATGAGAACGATGAAGAATAAGGATGAAGTTTTTTTCCTGAAGAGATTCGTTGTAATTCAAGCAAGATCGAAGGCATGGTATAAGAATGGATTACATCATAAAATTGGAGGCTAGATTAATGCCTCTGAATAAACAACCATATTTGCTTGTTGGGAGACTACCCACTTCTGATACATCATTAGAGTTTTTGTTTTGACAGATGATACATCATTTGAGTTATGAGTTTCTTTTCCCACACTTCTTACTAATTCGGATTATGAAATCTAAAATATTGGAGGGTGCATTTTAGCGTTTTTACACTATTTGGATTATATAATATGAAATGTTGTAGGGCGGGTGAGGAGCTGGGAGGGTGGGAAAAGGAAATCTCTAGAGTTATTAATTAAAGAGTCCACAATCACCTTACAAACCAAAAGCCGAAAAACAACTATTTCTTTATCCACCCTCACACTTCACAGAGATCCCTAGTTTCTTCACCTCATCCAGATGAGGTATCCTATGATCTGATTGTACCTTTGCATAGAATCTAGGAATGGTTAGTACCTTAGCATGAGATTTGCAAGAGGAAGATTTTTTGGTAGGTGGAATGATTGCAATTGTAAGGGGAATGGGAAAGACTATTGAAGCAATTTCCCCATTCATTACCAAACGTGAGCGTACACTAACAAAAATTTTAGAATTTTACTCTTTTCCCAACAATTTTTACTCATTCTCAACCAAATTTCTGAAAATGTTCTTACATGAGTTAACTCACGCAGTGTGAGTTACCTCACACATGTGTAAATCTCTGCGTGAGTTAACTCACGCATGTGTTAATTCCTGCTTGATATTATTTTTTGTAGATGCCTAAATTGAATTAAGGGAAAATTATGAAATATCAAATTAGATTTTCACTCAATTTTAATTATAATCCTATGCGCTCTTGCAGCATCAACATTAACACGACCATTCCTTCAAAAAAAAACATTAAAACGACCATATTAGCACTCTCTAACGGAAAACTAGAAAAAAGATAACTACGCACATATTTTATGATTTTTTTTTGTTGAAGGAAACATATTTATGACTTAAAACACCACATAATATATTTTGCTTGATATAGACCTAGAAAATGGTGTCACTTATGACTCATTTAGGTTTGAAGAGAAATAGTATTGCTTTAAGTTGGGAAATGTGACCAATTTGAGAAGATTTTGTAAATGAATTATAATTTTATCTTAACGAAATTGTGAGTTAGAAATGACCGAAAATAAGCTTCCACCTATTCACTATAGTAGACTTAAGAAAATTCATTACAATGTCAATTACAATACCATCCCCTCTCTTCATTGTTTGACACGTGTCTTTTTTTAAACAGTTTTTTTAATATATTTTTTAAATATTTTATCTATTATAAAAGTTAATAAGTTTCTTTCAAAAAAAAAGTTAATAAGTTGTCACTTCATTATTTTCATGTTATTTTTTACAAATGAATCATTAAAGAGTGTCCCTGAAAAGAATAATTTATACATGAGACACAATTATTTTTTTATTAATCAATTAGTTAAATTTAGTTTTTTTTATATCTTCTAAATAAAAATAGTTACAATATACTAAAATAATTTATTATAAAAAATTATACACGAAAAATTCATATATCGGAAAAAAATTGTCGTGAATAAAAAAGTTAATTTAATAATTGTTTGTTATATCTTCTAAATACAATTGAAAAATAATTAAAATATACTAATTTGAGTCTAATATAAACCTCAGAAAATTAATTGTCGCATAATTTTCATTACTTTTAATTTGTGACACCTAATCCATTTTTGAGCATTTTAAACATTATGCTAGATTTTTAACTACCAATTCGTTAAAAAAAATAGTGCTCCATTTTCCTATTTTATCCAAAGCCCTTATTTATCATCTTTTGAACATTTGAATGTAACCTACACAAGAAAATACCACTCGATTGTATTCTCTCCGTAAAACTAAAATATAAATTTATTATTTTCCGCTGATAAATGTTAAAAAAATAAAATAAAATAACTGCCTATCAAATAATAACAAAAATAAAGTGGGAAAAATATTTTTCGCTGATGAATAAAAAAATTAGATTTTTTTTTTGTCGGATAAGTATAAAGAAACACATGACAAATATTTATCGCTAATATATAAGAAAGTACGAGACAAATATTTGTCACAGATTAATATGAAAAACACTGATTGGCAAAATGTGCAGGTCTGTCGTAATGGAATGATGATACAACAATATACTGGCAATCAAAAGTGGAAGAAGCCAAACTCAAGAAGATATTAATGTAATGTCAACGCAACATTTTGAACAGCGTCAAATAGAGTCGATATAGGTGTATGCATCAGGGATAATCATGATTAGGAAGCTTCATATTAGCGAAAATAGAATGGATTTCACACATTCTTAAAGTTGATGATAGAGAAGCTATAAGTTTGTTATTTGCAATAAGATGGTTGAAGGATTTGTGCATAAATAATGTAATTTTTTAACTTGATTCTAAGAAAGTGGTGGATAGCTACCATAGCAATCACATAGTCGAACCTGACTTAGGAGCTATCATCAGATAATGTCATAGATCATTCT
>Ga0315915_1010095_pt1 | contig 10563 bp, 7 predicted proteins | sample MpolbnodulesMG_FD_207738 | JGI IMG/M metagenome (GOLD analysis project Ga0315915, IMG submission 207738) | Medicago polymorpha root nodule microbial communities from Los Angeles, California, United States - branched nodules | ecosystem: Host-associated > Plants > Roots > Nodule | place: USA... | reverse complement strand
AATGATAGTAAAAAGTATCATCATCACCTTCATAGATGGGACTTTTCTGTGGAAATGAAAATTATAGGCTGTAAAGTTACGAATTTACTCACAGTTGCTGGCAAACTTATAAACAGCACATTCATCACTTTTAAAAAAAAACAATTAGAAGTTGATTATATTATTGGCAATGTCACTTTAACCAAACATTAGGATAAAACTTTGTAAGGAAGAAAGAAAGAATTCCCCAAAAAGTTGAATGGCAGCCAAAATATATCATAAAAGTTGGATCCCCTCATAAAGAGATGCCCAGGGAGTGAAAGATTCCCTGCAGCACTAAACACCACCTTAACAAGGTCAGTGTAGCATCTATTCCACAAATTTTGATGCCCAAGAAATAATATGATCGTGTGAGTGTTTTCTTCAATTTCACATCCTGTCAAGATTTCGGACAGTTAGGAAAGATAGTTTGAATTAGGACAAGAACCAAAATATCCAATAGATTTGAGAATAGGATAAGATCCAAATCATTTGATTCAGCCCTAAATCATGTTATTTTCCTCCTTTGTATTTTTCCCTAATTGTAGTAGAGTCGTTGTTTCTGCAAACTCAGTATTAATTACATAATAATTACGTTATTGTTTCTATCTTAATTACTTAATATTTCTTTAAAAAAAAAATTATTTACATAAATATTAACACTGCTTAACCAACTATGCTTATATTCTAGCAATGTATGACTCTTGAGCAAAAACCATTATAATCTCTTCTCCAAAGTTACATTTTCCTTAAACAACTAGGATTAAGAGTCTAGTTTAATTATAACTCGCGTTAGAACGTTAGTGCTTTCTCTAGTGTACCACACAAATATACAGAGGAGAATATTGTTCATGGTCTTTAATCTCTCATTCTCATTTTCAGCAATTTCTATAAATTCCGAGATCTTCATTGATTATTTGTGTTTGTAAATCAGTGTCCTGTGTCAAGAAACATTCCTTTCCTTTGGTTTCTTAGCCATGATCCTGACTAAAACTTGTGGCAGTCCTACATCATCCATCGTTATGTAATATGTGTAGTGATACCTTGCTGTCATTCACATTATCTTATGTTATATTACGGTTCGCAATGTCAACTGCAGCTGCAGTCTTCATCAATTTTGAGAACAGACTTGAAAGTTGGTCTTTTGTTGTCAACATTACTGTAGATCTCTATTTGGTGTAGGAGATGAAAATTTTGAAATCAAGAAAAGAGAACAGATTTTACCCACATTAGTCTGGTTGGAGATTTGCAATTGAGACAAACTCTAAAACATTAAAGAAAACCTAGTACGTGGAAGGTCCGTCTAATTTCCCAATCTCTTTGATCTGATTGTTTGTTGGTAATGGTAACTCCGTTAAAACATCCATGAGCAAGTGATTGAATATAAGTTAAGAACTTTTTCCTATCCTAAAGTAAACTTAAGGGAAAGGAATTGTCCTTAAAGATGGTAAAGTAGCTGCTTTGCAGTGCATGAGCAAGTTTCCCACTGTTGTAGAGCTTGACTGAGTTGTACATAACACACGTCATGTGAGAGAGAAATCCAAGACACAACCTTTGAATCTGTATCTAGACATTAATATTTGACCAACTAAGTATGCTGTCCAAATGATTAGATTAGAGAGTAGTACTTAAATTGTTTGCGTTCTTACCCGATATTCCTAGTTATATATTAAACTTTAAAGTCTCACACTTGGCATGTGCAATTCTCAATTTGTGGGAGGATGCTGGTTATTTTTTAATTTGTGTCCGACTAATTTTATGTTTTTGCATCAATAGAATTTTGCTTACTATCAGTTTGAATTTAACCATATTAACATTGCACGATGAAGTCAATTTTTTAGATGGAGTATAACAGTATCTCTATAACTTCCATTCAATTTAATTGTGTACTGATTTTTTCCTCCCTTTTTGTTTTAAGGAATAAAAAGGTAACACTGGACAATGGCCCTACAATCGAAGTAAGTCAAATGATTATTTCATTTTTCCTTCTTCGTTTATTCAGTAGCATAAATAATTGGTAAACAAATTACTCAGATGTGCAACTAATCATGGAAATCTTATTATTATGTCATGCAAGAGTTACAATTATTTGAGGCTTTTTTTTTTCAAAAGTTAGAGACTGTAGCAGTTTCTTACATGATACTTATTAAACACGGGATCAGTTTGTCGTCCTCTGAAAAATGAGATGAATATAATTTGAGGAGTTTAATACGCAAAATTATAAAAATCCAATCCCTGAAATTTTACCCTCATTTTAGGGGGATACCTAACTAAATCTTAGTGAAATATGATTAGTTAAGATGTCTATAACTATTTTCTTTCAAATATATATCCTGTATTGTATCCATGATATAATTTTGGCAAAATTCTAAAATTGTGCCAATCAATAAGAATATGCATTAGTTATTTACAACTATATTATTATCCCCTCAATAATGCAATGAACAGCATTGAACCATCATTTTTGAAGCCCGGGAGGTTTATGTATTCTGCCACCACTAGTTATCTAACCATCTGACCCAAGGCTGAAAAGTTCCCTGCCTGGAGTTGAAATATACTTTTCGGTAAAAAACATTTACGGGTTGGTAGTGAGTCCACCTGATAAGTACGAGATGTGTTTGGCTCGTCTTGGGTTTTGATTGATATCATATAATGCGAAGAGAAAAATGAGAGACGCAACAAAATCTATTCGTCGCAGGGTTGGAACTCTGAACTATATAGAGCACTAGGAGGCCCTATCATATACGCAATGAAATAATTATAAGAAACTCAAAATATCATATTCGATGTACTTACAAGATATTATTCACATATTACAATATTCACATGTGTTTCAACAAAATCAATATGACTAGCGAATTGATTTTTAAAAGATAATATTGGTGGTATCTCTGTTATAAATTCTTTCCCTTTGACTTAAATTAAATTGATTCAATATCTGTTGTTGGTAAGGCCTAGTGCTTATGTCTTGTTTGTCCATATGATCAACATCTTCCAGGTCCCCCCTCACATTGTAGCCGGTGATGCCATTCTTGTTAATACAGAGGACGACTGCTACATTGAGAGGTTAGTTGGTCTGCTAAAAGTCAAAGCATTTGATGATAAAACTTATGATATTTGCTATTTTATTAAGCATTAAGCCACTCTTGTATTTGTGAGATTGATTACTGTGCCCCTTTATTAAGGAGGATATTCTTTCCCACATCTTTTGTACTCCATTCTTTTGTGGTTGAAAAAGGAAGGCTATCCTATTGACTTTGAAATTCTTTGGGTAGCTAGATTTTTTTAACTGTGATTTGACATGGAATCATGATTGTTGTTTTTTCATAAGTGTGAAAGCAAATTATTAATTATTGCACCCGTGTAAGTTGTTTCTCTTGCTATGTCCTTCTCTTTAGTAATGTGGAAAGTTCTGAGAAGGAACATAATCTGTAACAACAACCCCATTTGTTTTCTGGTTTGTTCATTATCATCCCTATCAGTCATCGGCCACATTATAAACCAAAGCCTACGAGCTCGCTCTCACCGGAAAACTAAACCACTGTACATTTGCTTTTCATATCATGCAGATGGAAAATTTAACTATTGGAAATGAAAAACATCTGTGAGGTTACCGAAAAAATAACACTAGCTATTGTATCAAATTCTCTTCTATAAAATGCTTTCTCATTCTTTCTCATGTTGGTTATGTATGTTGGGGATCGGCAATGAATTGATCCCTGTGGTCTCTATTACTGTGGGCTCTGGTGACATGCTGTTATGAGTTGAATTTATGAAAGATATGATATATGATTTAGTGTATTTTCATGTTAATAGTAAAGCTGTTTTAACTTTTATCTCTTCATTCTCAGGGCTAAGGCATAGGGTGTGTTCAGCCAGAATTTGAGCAGACTGTGTGACACAAACATCCATTTTATTATGCTCATGAATTTTGAACCAGATACAACATATGCTATCCTTTCCCCCTCCCCTGTATCTCTATGTAATAAGCCTTTCCTTTATGTCCAATTGATGATTTTAATGTCTCCGTGGGCAATGAATTTTGGTTTAGTTGTGATATCCGAATTTTGTGTATCTTGGTTCAGTTTATGTACGTCACAGAGAAGCATTGAAATTTTTTTTCACTTGAAGTTTTAAAAAAAAAAGTCATCAGTTCCACTAAGTTTACTCAATGGTGGGTCCGGGGCAAGATACTTTGATTGTCAACTGCAAGAGATGTTTTCAATCCTTGTATTCAATTTCTTGGGAACGTCATCTTTTATCAACTTATAGATAGACGACTCAGAGCACCTCCAGCGGCTGACACAAAGTAACCGTGCGCCAGCTGGAGTGTCAAAAAATGCATCATTTTGCCAAAATTGCTGCTGGAGTGCGCCAGCTTGGCGGAACCATGCCTTCAGAAGGCAACGGTTCTTTTTATTACAAAATGAATATAAAAACTAGAGGCTCTGCATTCTGTGCCTTTTTTATTTTCTTCGTTTGTTTGTTATTTTTATAAATTGTGACCATTTGAGAAATTAGATTTATTTTTTCTCTCACAATTTCTTTGGCTTATGTCAAATGTATCCCAATCATTTTAATTAGGAAAAAACTTAGGTACAATTCTTTGGGTGCTTTTCGTATGGTTCTTAACTAAATTCACCATGATTTCCTTAAATCCATAATTTTCTCAAAGTTTGTTATATCCAAAAAATTTGTATTTTTAGTTAAGAACCATACGAAAAGCACCTAAAGAATTGTAGGTAAGTTTTGTCCTTTTAATTATTCTACAATCTTGTTGCATTTTTATCGTTTTTAATTATGCAAGTCATGAATTTAATGTTAATTTTCAATTATTGTAATAAAAATTTAAGTTCTATTTTATTTTAAATTAATTTCATATTAATATTAATTTAAAATAACTAAAATAATACTTTAAGTTGTAATAAAATTAAACATGAATATAATATTAATATATGAGGTAAAGTTGCAGGACCCAATATGGGTTGTTTAGAGTTAACCATTAGACTGAAAAATAAATGAGTTATTTTAAAATGATGTGTCACAATGGGATCCACAAAATAATCATTTATGGATATCACCATTGGAGGTGCTCTTACTTGGGTGTGACAACATATTTTGTTATTTTAAGTTTTTTTTTTTTTGAAGGATTGTTATTTTACATTATTAAATGTAAGTATGAAAATAAAGGAAGAGTTACCTGTAATGTGTCAAAACAGTGTAGCGGTCCCCACTATTTGATTTTGATGTGCAAGGGTGGAACAATTTAGCGGCCGCTGCCTTGGCAGCTATAAATCAGCGCTGCACGGAATGAGATAAGTTTGTCTCCATGTTAGAGCTTTAAAAAAATGTTAGAGGTTTATAGATAAAAAAAAGGATGTTGGAGAATTTACATAACAAAAAAAAAAGATGTTATTTAAAAAAATGTTAAGGTTTACCCCTAAAAAAAAGGATGTTGGAGCATTTTTATAACAAAAACAAGATGTTAGACTTTTTTGCTTGGGGTATTTTAGGTATTTTTCAATTTAAAACACAAAAATGGTGTTTGGGCTTCTCCTATCTCATTAGACACTTGCTGTTTCATATTGATTGCTTCCTAGAAATACATGGAAATGACAAAAAATAAACAACGGTAGTTAATGTTGGGGTGTTTTTGATCATTTTCATGTGTTTGTAGGAAACAATGGATGTGAGATAAACAATTTTCATCTCATTATGCCTCCGTGCTGCTATGATTTTCCACCCCCTCACTAATCAGTTACTACTACTTGTTGAGTTTTTATGCGTATAACATAACTACGTTATGTGTATCTTTGAATTGAGAGTGATATAGAAAAAATTACAGCGACATCATGATTGTATAGAACTTACAAAGTGATTATGCCAATGTCATTGTGAGTTCAAACATCATAAGTTTTTAAAATAGCCGTCATCCTAATTTTTGATATTTCGCGACTGTTTTTAAAGTTGAACGCTTTGTGAGATTGAAAACATTAAATAAAATATGTTTGCATGATATAGAGTTGTTTTCCTATATAGTTTAGAAATAGTTTTATCTCAATTTTCAAAACAAAAGGATTTATTTAAATTTTTTGTCTTATAATCTATCACATTAGTCACAATATTTCAGTGGTGTTGGTAATGGCTGGTGTGGGGGTGGTGGTGATGATCGTGAAGGGTGTCTTGCGGTGGTTAGAGAGGGTGCTACATAGTAATTTTTTTGATAAGCAAAAACTATTCAAACCGACTACAAGAGATACTCCAACTTGATACATCGACAATTTACAATGAATTCTGCTCTTTATCCAAACTGTTTTGCTCATTCACAAAGTAAATGTCTAAATTGCCCCTGCGTGAGTTAACTCACGATACATGCTGTTATTAGCCCAGCCAGAACCTCATTTTCTCATTTCCAATCAAATCTCTCTCAAATTACCCCAATCCAAAATTCCTTCAACTTCAAATCAAACAACACTCCAACAACAAGAACAAATAAGTTTTAACTTAAATTATGTTGGTATGATAGATTTTTTCACTTAAACTAGAATTTTTTTAGGTTTAGTGTTTTATTAAAATTTTGATTTTTTTGCAAGAAATTATATAATGATACATGCAAATGACTTATAGTGCTTAATTGTTATGATGTTTAGATGTTTGCATGATTATGTTAGATTTTTTACACTTAGATTAGACTTTTTTAGATTTAGGGTTTGTTTAAATTTTGATTTTTTTTGCAAGATATGATACAATGTTACATGCAAATGACTTATATTGCTTAATTGTTTAGATGTTTGCATGTTTATGTTGTAGTTATCATTTTTATGGTTTATGTATAATTTGCACTCCAAGTGTTTGATGAAATGTTTGAATGAGTTTTTGATTGATTGTTTTTAATTTCTTATTGTGTAGATTTGGAGTAATAATGGCCGGATGGATCAACGTTCATGCAAAATTCAACGGCGGAGAACCTCAGAGGTTGAAGATTCGGTGCCTTGGTGTAACGTTAAGAGGTCTCATGGATCAACTTAATGAATTCAGCCAAGGAGTCAACCCCAGAGACACAAGGAGGGTGAAATACGTTCGGTATAAACGTCCAACACTCGACGAGGGAAGATCATCGTTCACTTGGGTGGAATTAACGAACGATGAAAATGTGAAGAGCATGTTTTGGGAGCACAACATGTTCCAGTGGATCGATATGCGGGTAACATTGCTGAGATCAACTGAAGATATAATCAACAGTCTGATTCCGCCAGAAGATCGTGATTAGGTAGGGAATGCACCTTCCAACTACAACAATTATCTTCCTCTGGATGGGGTAATTCAAACTTGTTAAACGACAGTTCCCAAACATTCACCCGGAAATGTTATTGTTTCATTCAAAAGATTAAATTCTTGTTAGTTTGGTTTAGATGAAGGTATTGAAGTGTCAAGGACAGGACCTCATTCTTTTGGCACTTGAATACCATCATCTAAATCAAACTAACAAGAATTTAATCTTTTGAATGAAACAATAGAACTTCCGGATGAATGCTTGAGAGCTGTTGTTTAGCAAGTTTGAATTTACCCCATTTAGTGGTAAGATAATTGTTGTAGTTGGAAGGAACATTCCTGAATGTAATGTAATGTAATTTTTATTCGAATTTATTAATACACAATTTTTATTCGAATTAACGCTGAATTTATTCTAATTTATTTATTTACTTACTTTATTGGAATTTATTAATTAAATATGCAATTATAAGACAAATGCAAAAATTAACAAAAGTGTGTGACAACCGGCCACAGTAGCGTGACTTCACTCAAGTCAAGGTTAACACTAGCGTGACTTAAGTCACGCCAAGGTTAACACTTGCGTGAGTTAACTCACGCCAGTTTGACCGGTGGTCACAACTCAAGAACACGTTTTTTGGACTTTGGTCGGTTATTCAACCTTGGTTTTATTGAGTTTTACACGTTTTTTTTTACTATTTTTTGACTGCATTTAGTGCATATAAAACCTATGCAACCATTTCCCCTATAAATACCCCCTTAAACTTTCACCATTTCCTCACATTCTCTCATTCTTCTCCTCACTCTTTCACCTTCATAGTTTTAGTATTTTTTAGCTTTTTTGGGGGCCAACTTAGTGGTAAAAAAGGGTCAAGGAAGGGGTAAAATAGGTCAACCGGCTTGGGGCACAAAGAGGTCAATCCTCGGGGTAAATGTAAATTTGCTTCTTTTTATCCCGATAATCTTTTTACCGTGGGTGAAAAGACTCTTTCTTGGGGTATAAAAAGAACCACATTTGCACTTACCTCGAAGGGATGATGTCTTTTTGCCCCAAGAAGGCTGGTCTCTTTTGCCACCGACCTTGATCCTTTGTTATCCCTAAGTTGGTACATTTTTACCTCAAAGAAGCATATTTACTTTATTCCAATAAAATGTATCAAATTATGTATTATTTAATTGTATCAAAGTATTAATAAAATGAGGTTTTATTATGTAATTGTTGAGAATTTATATTAGCATTTATATTATTAGCATTGATATTATTTATATTACCATTTGAATAATTATTTATTTACATTACCATTTGAATATTATTTAATTTCTAATTTTTTTTTGCATATTATGTAGCGTGAGTTAACTCACGCTCCAATATTTCTAAATTAACACTAGTGTGAGTTAACTCACGTAGCGTAGTTTAACTCACGTAAATAATACACTAGCGTGACTTAAGTCACGTAAGAACATTTTGGACATTTACTTTGGGAATGAGCAGAAACGTTTGGGTAAAGAGCAGAACTCATTTACAATTAACAAGCTTTCAACCATGTTATAGGACATGCATACCAACAAGAAAGTTCAGTGGACATGTATACCACTTGGGAAGTTTATACCCCCTCCTTTACGAACTAACCATCCCCAAGATATGGCTTTTATATAGTTACAATTGAACTTGAACGATGTTAGGAAACATGGCATCCATGGATGAAGGAGAGAAAAGCTTATGAAATTGTTCTATTGATGGTAAAATGTGATATTACAAATGAGGAAGTTCACCCACTAATGGGGTGGTTACAACTATATATACTACTCTAGGACTAGTACTACTTGAAGCTAAACTATATCTCTAATAGTCCCCTGCAAGTTGGAAGGCGTTCTTAACACTTCCAACTTGGGATGAACAATACAATAAGATATCAAACAAAGGAAAATAATAGAAGAGATGCCAGAAATACATTGGCCAAGAGAATAGCAACAACCAAATGCTTATCCAACAAGATGAAACCACAAGTCAAGGTTTAACCTCTTGGAGGAAGAAGCAACAAAACAACGCTTAACCACCATCCGGTAGAAGCAAATATCAACAAAGCCTTAAAAGACACAACGCTTAACCATCAAGAGTTCTCAATCACTCAAGATAGAAGCACAAGACAAGAGGAATAAGGATATCCAAAATCAATGATGATATCCACAACAACAAAAAAAAAAAAAAGTGGAAGGAAGGACCAAAAACTACAATGGAAGGAGGTCATATGTTGAACAAACTTCACACCAAAGATACCATGAAGCAACAAGACCAAGGTTCCAAAGATAAAAAAGAGATGCCCTCCAATGCCGAGTCGGGACAAGAAAAACCAAATGCAACCTGTATGCTACAAGGCATGTCAACAACAACAAAAAAACAAGGAGCCAATATAGATGCATAGCCATGTGACGTGTCTTCAAACCATAGAAAAACAAATCCATGTTGATACAACTTCAAGCCATAGGCCAACAAATCAATACTTCCAACAATGAAGTTTAAGAAAGAACCAACAATGAAGTGTGCAATCTTCACAGTGACATACAAACCAGAATCAAATGCAACTTCTTCAGTTTGCAGAACCCATATAGACACCAATGCTATGGACAACATCAGATGGAACTTAACCAAAAAAAACGTCTATAACGATCCAGGACAAAATGAGAGGCAACAAATCAAAGACATCCAACAAAGAATCCAACCACAAACAAAAGTCCCAACTGATAGATCATGAAAATAATGGAACCAGAAGGTTGTCCCAAAAAGTCTTCAATCAAGAGGCATTGCTAAATGTAACTCTACAGACCATAATATTCTGCAGAAAATGAGATAAATTTGCGAAAGCAATTTCGCAAACCAACTAGTACAAGCAGAAGATAACTGCAGTATGTACCAAACACCAACAAAATAGTAGAAAACAATCTGGATCAACAGCCTAAGAGGATGCAACACAAACTTCATAGACATCAAATGGAACATCAGAATAAGCTGGCCAACAAAGTAGTATCAGTCTTGACTAGCCATAACAAACCATTTCGATGTCCTTGTGAACCACTCTCCAATAATCACAATGAATAGAATCATATAACCAGATAAGGCAACAGGGGAAAGCCAAGCACCAAGGCAACATACAGTATGTAAATGTCCAAAAGAATCAATCCAACAACTCCAAAACTAGTCAGCAATATCAACAAAAAATGCAGAGGGAAGAATCAGAATATGTGCATCAATGCATCTAGGAATCTCTATGCTCC
>Ga0315915_1010094_pt1 | contig 10564 bp, 7 predicted proteins | sample MpolbnodulesMG_FD_207738 | JGI IMG/M metagenome (GOLD analysis project Ga0315915, IMG submission 207738) | Medicago polymorpha root nodule microbial communities from Los Angeles, California, United States - branched nodules | ecosystem: Host-associated > Plants > Roots > Nodule | place: USA... | reverse complement strand
ACTATGATAAGCTATTTTTATTTATTTACCCAAACACCTTTAAAAAGGCTTATGGGAGTAGATAAGCCCACATAAGCTCAAAATAAGTCAATCCAAACGGGGCCTTAATATATTTTGGCTTTAAAAAAATAATTACGTTAAATATTTTATTTCCCTTCTTCTTGTTGCCTTGGATGATGATTTAGAACTAGAACTAGAACATGATACATGTGAGCTTGAATCTTTGATATTGTTGGGACAAATTGCATTCATAATTTTTTGGTTACAAAAGTTCATATATATGATTAACCTATAATAAACAACCCAAGAGCACTTAGATGAGATGACACAAGTCTCTTCTAACTTAATCAAAGTCTTGAGTTCGAATTCAGCCTTGGACATGCAGCAATGTTAAAACTCTTAGGGAGAGCTTGTCATCCATTTAGGTTCCACAATGCTCGAGAGATTAGTCTTTGCAGTTACGCGCAGAAGATACCTGATTTACAAATAAAAAAACCTATAATAAGCAGTAATTATGATGTACAAATAGACCACTTATTATGGTGGTTCATGTCAATTTATTTTCCCAGAGAAGCATTTTCCTAGAGAAGCTAGTGTAGTAATGAAGTCTTCATAATGATGATTTTTCGTTTTATATCAGTTTGTATTCACAAAATAGTTAAATTAAATAGAGTTTCTTTTTTTGCAATCCCTACTTTGAAGTATATGGACAAAGGCTTTCTACTATTGATTTGTCTTTTATATTGCTTTTTTCTTTCATGCAATAGTATTGCTTGCATAATGTCCCTTTTTTCCCAAAGGGCAAATACTATTTGATGTCACCTCTCAATTATGTATACCCTACTTTCAATTATTATTGGTTGCATATGAGTAATGCATGTGTTGTCTATAACCGTTCATTGTCCCACTTAATTCTCAACCACAATATTGAGATACCTTTGGATTCTGATGGAGATTGATAATCTGTTGTTAGTTTTAAGAGATTCCCTTGCAAGATATATAAAACTATATGCATATTCACATAAAGCATGGAATCCTAAATAAAATAATTTTACAATTTTGGAAAAATGAGGATATGCCCTACCACAAGTCACAAGCTAACTTTTTTTCACATAAGTCACAAGCTGATTATGTTTTATAATATATCGTGTTTTAGGATGAAAGAGTTTAATAGATCTTCCACCGTAGATGACTGAAAAAGTAAAAAGTGCATCGTACACCCTCCTACACATTATCAACCTCTCCTCTTTGAGTCATTCTTCCCTTAACCTCTCATTGTTTCTTTAGGTAACAACACACAGAACTTCAATGGAACGCAATGAGTGCCCCAAAAATTAATCATTGTTTGTTAACAAATCACTTCTCCTTCATCGCAATCACTCACATGCACAATCATTTGAGTTTGTTGGAATTTTCGAGTTCATATTTTGTTTGTCAATTTAATCGATTTTTTATTGTTTTTCTATATGATTTTTGTGTTGAATATTATGCAATAAAGATACAATTTGTGGACTAGACTTTCCGATCTGCAAATCTTCACCCAAAATAAAGTTGATTACAAAACCCTTACTTTGTCCAAGCACAAATGATTTTCGCAATATCATGTAGATCAGGGTCATTTATTCAAGAGTTATGCCAACTAATGTTCCTGAGAGACTAAAGAAAGTTAAAAGTAGAATTTTTTTTATTGAAAACAACAAATTCTTGACTTTCAAAAAGTTGAATATACAACTTTTTCACAACTTCTCGATACAATATTTCTATATCAGTTTCCTTAACTGGAGCACTAATTATCATTTCCTTTTTTTAATTATAAAAATACTAATAGTTCTTGCGAAATGAGTCATAAATCTTTTTCTAGATTTCTAAAGAAATAAAAGTAGGCAAGCAATTGAATTCCTCCAACATCTAGAAAACATTCTCTTGCTCACTTTCATCAACATCATCCTTCAGAGATCCCACATAAACAACATCAATATCAGAGGAGAGATTATCCTTTAACGGCCTATAAATTGAATCTTCGTCATAACTAAAGCACCATCTACCAAAATGTCATCCTTTTTAGCATTTGGAGAAAGAATATTTGCTACTATTAGGAGTGGATATGGGACAATGAGATGAAATAAAATAGATTGGTGTTACCGGTATATAATACTTCCTCCGTCCTAAAATATAAGCAAAAATTTATCAACAAAAGTTAATGTATTTTGTTTAAAATTTATACTAAATACATCAACTTATGTTGACCTATTTTTACTTACATTTTAAGACGGAGGGGTACTAATTAACTATAGAACTTTACTATACACTGATTGAAAAACATATTCTCACTCGCCCATGTCAAGCTCTCCACCATAGACTGATCCTCTCTTTAATTCATAAATAAATATTGTCTACTCTCTTTAATCGTCTCTAAACTCCTCTCTCCTTATTTTTTATTTCTTTTACATTTTCATCTTCTTCTAATTTTCACCCTTTTATCCTTCACAATTATGTTGAAAATTACTAATTTAACAACATTTGAAAAAATTTAGACAAATTGCTACAGTTTGAAAATCTTGTTTTTTCCCTAAAAAAAATCTCGTTTTTTTTTTCTTTCTCACGGTCAATTTAGGCCTTTAATCTAATATTTTTCTTCTACAAAGAGTTTATGCATCCGGTCAGGATTGAGCCATATATTAAAAAGAAAACACCACAAAAAAAAATATATTGGTCATGTTAACCGGTGTCCTAGACACTGGTTAAGAATACTAAAAAAGAAAGTTATTACCCAAAAAGAAACTTTTTGACTTTTCATGGATTGATTACATAATTTTCAATGGAATAACTACTATATAATTTCCTTTTTTAGTACTCTTAACCAGTATTCTGGAAATATCAGTTAGCATTTTCCTAACAAAAAAAGGTGGGGTTGTACAAGTTGGAAGTGAGGATAGAGAGAGCTAGATACATGTTTTAAACGTGAGAGCTTCTATTAATTGAATAAATCAGTTATTCTATTAATCTAAAAATTAATTTTATTTTTTTTTTCAAAAAAAAGAAATAATAATAATAATTTTTTTGCTTATACAGTGACCTGAAGGAATATCATTACTCTTTTCATTAAAGTAAGTATACAATAATGGGTAATGTAAGAACGGTTTTCAAGCAAATTAATGAAAGTAACTTAAAAATTAGAAAATATGTGGCTAGATTTTACTTATCTTCTATCTGAACTCCGAATTATCAATGTTTCTTTCTTATGAGAACCGATGAATTAATATATACTCTTTTCGATTTCAATTATAAACAAGTTTTTACTTTTTAGGCTCGATAAATAAATGATATATGTGGACTATATTGTGGACTACATACATCATTTATTAAATGAATCTAAAAATTAGAAATTTGCTTATAATTGAGACGGAGGGAGTGTATATATATATGTGTGTGTTTTTTCCTAAAATGAAATGGGTGGACTACCATACTTAAAAATTAATTATCTAAATTAAACTGAAAATTATGAATTTATAAGTTATATTTTTGTTTTCCACATATTTTTAACTAGAGGTAATCCTGTTCAAGGAAAGGGTGGAGGTCTCTTTCATATGTTGATGGTACAAATCTTATATATAAGAAATTACAAGGGCTATAGCTTATAGAAGGCAAACACAACTTCACCATTGAGTACTTTTTCATTTCTTTCTCTCTCATTTTTCTTCTCCATTCTCTCATATATGGCTAATTTGGAAGCAATGAAACAAGGTGAATTCTGTTGTTATGAATTATAATAATATATACATACATGCTCATGAATGTTATCAAAAAGTACAACGTTGTTGGTTGGTGTTTTTTCTTAAATAATGTATTATATTGTATGGATATTAAAAAGAATATTAGATTATACATAGATTAAGGTTACATATATATGTAGAAATTATTATCATATTATAATAATTGGAATGATTTTTTCAGGTGGTGAAGATGAACGTGAAGTGCAGAGAAGTTACTGGAAAGAGCATTGTGTAAATTTGTCAGTTGAGTCAATGATGCTCGATTCCAACGCCTCCCATCTCGACAAAGAAGAGAGACCCGAAGTATGTGCTACTAATTCCTATTTCCTAATCATATATAACTAACTATTCTCAAAAGAAAAACTAACTAATTCTTTCACACCAAACAAAACTGACTAATATACATTTTTCTCCTTAAAAAAAATATACTTTTTTTTGTCAAGTTTTTATTTTCTTTCTATATAAAGTTTAATTGATACGTATGGGTGTAAAAAGTTATATATATATATATATATATATATATATATATATTTATATATATATATATATATATTTATATATATATATATATATATATTTCAAAAAAATTAAAATTAAACTTATTGAATTAATTATTTCATAGTTAAAATTTAAATTAAATTACGATGCTAAAGGATAAGAAGTGATAACATTATTTAGTAATTTGGTGATATTTCTATGCTAAATAGAAATTAAATTTTAGAAAATAAAAATCAGAGTAAAATAAAATTAACAAAGGAGTGACACATGTACATAAAAAATATAAATACTCGATTACTTTTTTAATTGAAAATATAAATTAACAAAAGAAACTAAAAGTATAACAAAATTTGTATATTTAATATAAAATACACAAGTTTCGATACAATTTTACTATTTTAAATGTTATAATATACGCAAGTTTAACATGTGCAAACTTGTATAAGGTAAAAAAAAGAATTCATATAACGAAAATCGAGTTCTATGATTGTAGAAATTTAGGTGTTTTAAAATATATTTTTTAACAAAAAGGTGTTTTAAATTCATTAATTGCATAACGTTTAGACCCATATCTTTGTTATTCTTATCAAAGATAATAATTTTTAGACTAATATATTTTATCTTAGGAAAATATAATGTTTATTCATCATGTCAAAAAACTAACATTTAAACTAGTATTGATATATAAACACATGAGAATATATATTCTTTTATGGGTACAAGGGAGTATATAATCAAACAGCTGTAAAAGAAACGTTTATACTATTTTTTTTAGATCTTTTTAGGGTAGAAAAATAATGGATTTTGTGAATTTGTGAGAGAAGAAGAATCAAGATTGAAAAAACACTAAGACATGGTGTAAAAAAAATTCTAAAAAAAAATGGTGTAAAAAAAATTGCAGAAAAAGAAGAGATGAAACAAAAAACAGTAAAGAAAATAAAATAAAATATGCTTAAACAATTGAAATGAGCTAATGAAAGATTTCATTAGATTTCTTAATTTAAAGCATAAAAACTCATTAATTAAATGTGGGGTGAATATGTAAATAACAAAAATATATTAAAACTTTCAATATAAATTATAAAACATATAATATTCAATAGATATAAAGAAAAAAAATCTACAATGTTTAGAAAAAAAAACATTTTTTTTTTACAATAGAAAAAAGTCACATATTATTGTATATTTTTTTTAGGGATTTAGGGATGACATTTAGGGATTTGAGATTCAAGTTGGGTATATTGATTTTTGGTTCAGGGAGTAAAGTGACCATTTTCTACTTTCACTTTAGTCCTCGTGACACACTTAACAGAATTATTTAACGTCAGAGACTAAAGTGATAACAGAAGTGTAGAGTCATGGACTTCTTTATATTTAGTTATGAGTTAGGGACATATGTGATAGCGAGATGCAGAGTCAGAGACTAAAGTGACCATTTGTTCATGATTATTACTCGTATACTTGTTAACAATTTAATCTTTAATTTGAAGATATTGATTAATTAATAAAGGTTAAAGATTAAATAGCTAAATTATTAAACTAATAATTTTTTAAGATCTTATCAATGATATATCAACATAGAAAGACATTTAGAACATGTGACGTGATCTTTTGTAAGAAATGGTGATTAAAATTGGTAATACAAAATTTTGAGGGATCAAAGTTTAAAAAATAATGTAGAAAGATTAAAAATGAAAATTGATATATTTAGATGGATTACAAACATATTTAACCCAATATTTCTAGTTTGCTAGAAATTCATAAAGTTGGCTTTAAATTTCTCTTTCAAAAGTGAGTTTTCCCAAACTTATAAAAGAGATTATATTCGGTCCTATACTTTTTGAAATAGGTCAAAATATGGTTTTGGTCCCTGCAAATATGCCTTGTTTTGGTTTTAGTTCTTGTAAAAAAAAATATTTTGCATCCAAAAACAAAATATTTTGCAGGGACCTTTTTAAAAATCAAAATATATTAAGGAAAAAATCACTTTTTTTAAAAAAATAATCATTTTTAAGAATGTTGCATCTGTTTGTTACAACTTTTAAAAAAAATCATAAAAAAAATCTAAAAATAGTTTCAAATGAGAAGTTATGAGCAGCTTCTCAAAAAATAGATTTTTTTTAGAAGAGTATTTTTTGAGAAGAGAGAGAAAATATGATTTAAAAAATTGAACTAATTTTGTAACAAAAAATCTCTTTTATATAGCTGCATCCAAACAAACTAAATTATTTGTTTTAAAAAAGTGATTTTTATTACGGTAAACAAACGCAAAATAGATTCTGATTTTTCATAAAATCTCTAAAATATAATCTCTAAATTATTTAATATAAAAATCATTTTTATTTTAATCCCTAACAAACGGGCCATAATCTCTTCACCTTAAATTTATCCCATAAAAAAAGCAGTAATACTCTAAATCATGTCTCGACCTTTTAAGAACAATTTTAATTTTTTTAATTGCTCTAGATTAATGCGAGAAGGTCTGAAAGGACACACTATACAGCTGTTTTGTGATACCATTTCCATGAAAATTATCTTTTATTAAACATTTCACGTGGGCAAAGATTTCAACCGAATTTATGTATTCCTCAGAACAGAAAATTGTTTGATGAGGAACGATGTCCTTGTTTACTGTTCGATGAAATTCTAAGGACTATTTTATTTGCTGAGAAAATAGTTAAGAAAAAAGGAATATTGCTTATTTCGTGAAATGTATACATGTCTGTACTACTCAAGCTATCATGGGTTTGGACCCATAATGACCCATGGTCACGAACAAAAACGAAATGGCATCCACAAAACATAGGTTAAAAAAATTAGCCAAACATTAATGGTGAAAAAATTAAGTTATTTTGGTCCTTAAATGTGTAACTAGTACTCAAAATAGTCCTTCAATATATTGAAATTTCAAAATAAATCTTGATTATGTACTGTGTTAAACATAATCTCATCACCTTAAAATGTTACGTTAATATTATCATATTAACACTTCAATATATGTATTTATTGTCATATCAATCATTATAAGTATTTATTTATTGTTGTATCAGTTTGTATATAAAAATAGTTAATGTCAATATTAAGGGATTATTTCAACATTAGAGACTATTTTGACTAACAATATACACAATCAAGACTATTTTAAAATTTCAATACATTAAAAAATTATTGTCACTATTTGTCAAACATTCATGATCAAAATGATTATAACCCTAAAAAAATATATCCTCAATTGCAACCTCACGCACCTCCAATCCACACCAACTATAACTATTATCCCCCAATTTTTATCAAGAAAAATAACACTATTGCGGAACCAAAAAGTACATAACAAAACAAAACCCCTCGAACACAAAAACAGTCTTTTTTGCAGTTGACTACCGGTACTTTTAGTTGACACTAAATTTCCTACCAAACTCCAAAAAAACCAAAACCTAAGGTGGGGAAAGTTGAAAAGAAAACAAAATTCCAACTCATTCTTTCTCTCTCTCTCCCACAAAATTTAATGCATACTAACTTCCTCATTGAGATTTGAAACTTGAATCTCTCCACAAAAACTCAGTATTAAATGCTACAGATGAAACTCTCACCCACCCTTTACCCCTAGAAAAAATCCCATCCTAATTTTCTCCCTCATTTTCTCTTTCTCTCCCTCACAAATGGAGAATTCCCATTTTTCTCCTCCTCTTTTTCTTCTTCTTCTTCTCTCTTCTCCTCCATGTCCTCTCCACATACTTTCTTCACCAACCTTGGCCTTGGCTACTCCATAGCCATAACCCTAGCTTTTCTTGTTCTCCTCGCCACTCTCTTCCTCTCTTTCTACCTCTGTTGCCGCAAAAACAACAATCCCAACAACAATCTCAACAACAACAATAACACTCTCAACTACGCAGAGGGTGTCATTGTACGAACTGACATATTCATAGCTGAAAACGATGAAGAAAACTCAGTGGTGGGTCTAGAAGACAACGTGATAAATTCGTATCCGAGGTTTCAGTTCAGCAGAGACAGCGCAACTATTTTAGGACAGAACACCACGTGTTCCATTTGTTTGTGTGAGTACAAGGATTCGGAGATGCTGAGGATGATGCCTGAATGTCGTCATTACTTTCATCTATGTTGTCTTGATTCATGGTTGAAGCTTAATGGCTCTTGTCCCGTTTGTCGAAACTCACCTCTTCCGACACCACTTTCTACTCCGCTTCAAGAGGTTGTTCCCCTTTCGCAGTATGCTGCTGATCGGAGACGAAGGAGGTGAATTTTCTTTTTTCTCCGTTAGGATAATCTGGAGTTCGACTGTGAGATAAATATAGTCTCGTTGAGAATTATTTTAGTTAGAGATCAAACTCAGGTACTATTTTAATGATTAGGTTAAGAAAATGAGATTTCTATTTGGTTTTATATATGCAAGGGAAATGGGAAGAAAAAAAATGTTGATGCTAGGTGTTTAATTATATGTAATTTTTCATAGGGATGTATTGATTAGTATTTCATATATAAGATCAATTTAATTCAAGTAAAGTTGTTTTTTATTTTATGAAATTGTTTGTTTATTGTTGGTAGATTGTTGTACAAAACGTTGTTTAATATTATAGCTACATTAGTGTAGTTCATGGGAGTGAGATTATTCTTACTACCCCAATTGCCCTATGTTACTAGTAAAACATTGAAGGTAACTAACTTCATTTTGTTTATTTGGATAAATTATTTGCCTTATTCATGTTGATCTGGAAATCTAGCTAGATGTATGACTTGGATTCTCCATAGCAAGGAGAATTATGCATTCATGTAATTTAGATTAATGAAAATCGTTAATTATAGTCATACGATGAAGAGTATCTTGTATGTTTTTAAAATGTAACTAAAACTACAAACCATACACAAATTTATATTCGAGAGTATGGTAAAGGAAAATGACTCATAGACCGGTTCTAGTAAATCTAGTTCAATCAAACAACTCGATCTACTTAATTTCTCAACTAAAAGAAATCTAGATCGTGGGGTACTATGTTTTGTTGATTTGACATTGCATATCCTTTTGTGTCCTATGTTTTATCTATTGACTTATGAAGTCAATATTAATTTGACCCACAAGTATGATTCCTTGTTGAAGTCATTATTCTTATTCCTCTTGATCTTGTTTTAGAGGATTTTGATTGTATTTGTTTTCCTCTCTGCTTCAGTTTCTTTGGGAACAAGGTACAACTTTTTTTGTTCTACTTGTTCCCCACTCATGGACCCATTTGTTTGCCGTGATTTGCAGACAACTTGTTTTCATATCAGTTCACTCTTCTGCCGATGTGATAAACGATCTCATCTGTTAATATGAGATCGAATGATTCATATTACACAATAATGAAATTAATTTTAAATGGTCTCAACCGATAATTTAAGAGTGAACAATTGAAATTAAAAAAACGCAATAACTCCACCAAATTCAAATCCTTTATTCAACTAATCTTTTCTCTTGTTGATTATTATACTAATTTATATCCACCTAAAAATATTAAGGAGTAAATTAATAAGTTACACCTACTTAATTTTGAATTTTTAGTGGCTTCGACTTTCTTTGTTGATTGTTTCCCCCGCGTTGCACAACATAGTTGGCGTTTTTATTGACTGATATCCTGTGACAAGAAACTTCTGAGTCAATTTCCGGCATTTCATCAGTGCTCCACGGGGAACAAGTTCACGTTCCTCTAGAGGCACCTACACAACAGAACTGTAGCGTCCCTCGGCAGATTTGCGCCTGTCTTGATGATGAAATTTACCAGCAGGTTCTGGTCTTTCCAACCTCTTTCTTACATCATGGGGGCAAACCTTCCCCATCTTCATCTACGAGCTTAGGCTCCAATGGTGCATCAAAGTTAACGAAATTTTACATCACAAGCCGGTGGATCGTCTTTTACTTTTGTATTGGTGTCCCCCATATAACTCTTTAAGGGTTCCAAGAAGTATGGGTGGAATGCTTTTATATCATATAACATTGTCCCTACTTCATCATGCGCATCGTGGTATGATATCTATCATACCCCAATTTTTGACCTATGGTCTTACGTTCATACACTGTTTGATCCTGAATATTCTCTGACTTTTCAAAGAAAAATTCGGCAGAAAGGTATTTTTAAAATACATCATGTTTTGTTCCGAGTCGGGCCCTCTTCTCTCTTTATCTTTATTTTTTTTTACTTTTATCTTTTAAAATTCCATCTTTTATTAATTCTCTTTTATTTTTAATTTTAATTTTAGTTTTAATTTTTATTTTTAATTAGTCATTTTTCTTTTTTTTACTT
>Ga0315915_1010091_pt1 | contig 10564 bp, 8 predicted proteins | sample MpolbnodulesMG_FD_207738 | JGI IMG/M metagenome (GOLD analysis project Ga0315915, IMG submission 207738) | Medicago polymorpha root nodule microbial communities from Los Angeles, California, United States - branched nodules | ecosystem: Host-associated > Plants > Roots > Nodule | place: USA... | reverse complement strand
AAAGATAAAATGTCTGATCTTGATGTTAAAGCTGAAAGTGCCGAGCTCCATGCTGATGAGGTTTCCGAGCTTCGTGGGTTATCTCTAACATTACATTCCTTGGCTCGTTTGCAAAATAGTATGAATTGGCAAAAATCACGTTTGAATTGGTTGAAGGAGGGGGATGCAAACTCAAAAATTTTCCACGGTTATATGTCTCAGCGGCGACGTCAGAACGCTATTAATGTGGTGTTTGTAGATGGTGGTACGGTTGAAGGAGTGCATAACATTCGAGCGGCGGTGTTCCATCATTTTTCAACTCATTTTAAAAAAGCGGGGGTGGATCGGCCTACTGTAGACGGCTAAAATTTTCGAAAACTGTCTTGTGTTGAGGCGGGAACTTTAACCAAACCGTTCTCCATAGAGGAAGTGCGACAAGCAGTCTGGGATTGTGACAGTTATAAAATTTCGGGCCCTGACGGTGTTAGCTTTGGTTTTATCAAGGAATTTTGGAATTTATTAAAGGAAGATATGATTCGGTTTATGACGGAGTTTCATCGAAATGGCCAGCTGACAAAAGGTTTAAATTCTACTTTTATAGCGTTAATTCCAAAGGTGAGTAACCCGCAACGATTGAACGACTTCCGACCTATCTCGTTGGTGGGAAGTTTGTATAAGGTCCTCGCTAAGGTTCTGGCTAATAGACTTCGGATTGTGATTGGAAGTGTCATCTCTGAGTCTCAGTCTGCTTTTGTTAAAGGGAAATAGATATTGGACGGTATATTAATTGCTAATGAAGCGGTCGATGAAGCTAGACGTTTAAACAAAGAGCTACTTCTTTTTAAAGTTGACTTCGAAAAAGCGTACGACTCTGTGGATCTAAAATACCTGGACTCTGTGATGGCTAACATGAATTTCCCACCTCTTTGGGGGAAATGGATTAACGAATGTGTCGGAACAGCCCAAGCATCCGTCTTAGTGAACGGCTGCCCGACGGATGAGTTTCATTTGGAGCGCGGTCTTCGTCAAGGGGATGGCTGCCGAGGGATTTAACGTGTTAATGAATGCGGTGGGTGGGGCGAACCGTTTCACAGGGTATGGTGTTGGTAATGGCGATGAGGTCCGATTGACTCATCTTCAATTCGCGGATGACACTTTAATTATTGGTGAAAAGAGTTGGTTGAATGTTCGTACTATGAGGTCGGTGTTGCTATTATTTGAGGAGCTCTCGGGTCTTAAAGTAAATTTTCATAAAAGCATGTTGACGGGGGTGAATATTCCTGCTTCTTGGTTGTCAGAGGCGGCGACGCTGATGAATTGTCGAAGGGGTATCATTCCTTTTGTTTATTTGGGGTTGCCTATTGGAGGGGATTCTCGGAAACTTTCTTTTTGGAAACCTGTGATCGATCGCATTGTATCTCGTCTGTCGTCGTGGAACCATAAATTTCTATCTTTTGGTGGTCGCCTGATCCTTCTGAAATCAATCATGTCCTCTCTTCCGGTTTACTTTCTTTCCTTTTTCAAGGCGCCTACAGGTATCATCTCTTCTATCGAATCTATTTTTTAAATTTTTTTTGGGGGGGGCGGTGAGGATTTTAGGAAAATTGCTTGGATTAATTGGGAGTCAATTTGTACTCCAAAGGAGGAAGGGGGGTTGGGGGTGAAGAGGGTTGGAGATTTTAATTTTTCATTGTTGGGTAAATGGTGTTGGAGGATGCTGGTTGACAAGGACGGTTTGTGGTACCAGGTCTTGAAAGCCCGCTACGGTGAGGAGGGGAGGCGGTTGAAAGAGGGAGGTAGAGCTAGTTCGGCTTGGTGGCGATCTATATGTAGGTTGCGTGAGGGGGTCGGCGAGGGGAGAGCCAATTGGTTTGATAGTAACACTAGGAAGGTTGTTGGTAATGGCAAGAGAACCCTGTTCTGGCATGATATTTGGGTGGGGGAGGTTCCTTTAAAACTTAAATTTCCCCGTATTTTTGACTTGTCTGTTCATAAGGAGTGTTCGGTGGAGAAGATGAGGAGGTTGTTAGGGGCGGTTGATGGGGGGAGAGGGTGTGGCGTCGGCGTTTGCTGGCGTGGGAGGAGGAGAGTGTGCGGGAGTGTTCCATGTTACTTTTGAACGTTGTTTTGCAGGATACTATAGAAGATACTTGGAGGTGGTGTTTGGATCCTATTCATGGATATTCCGTGAGTGGGGCGTACCGTTTTCTCACAACTTCGGGTGACTTGGCGGGTAGGTCTCAAGTTATCGACGTCTAGCATAAATCTATACCTTCCAAGGTGTCGGTGTTCGTTTGACGCCTTCTTCGCAACAGGCTTCCTACCAAGGATAATTTGGTGCGGCGAGGTGTCCTTCGTCATACAGAAGCGGTGTGCGTGTCCGGGTGCGGGAGCAGTGAAACAGCAACACATCTTTTTATGGATTGCAACGTTTTCGGGTCTCTTTGGTCTTATGTATGGATTTGGTTGGGTATCTCCTCCATTTCATCAAGCGACCTTCATCAACACTTTATCCAATTCATTAGCATGGCGGGATTGCCTCGATCCACACATATGTTTTTTAAAGTTATCTGGTTTACTTCTGTTTGAGTAATTTGGAAGGAAAGGAATGATCGCGTGTTCAACAATAAGGCATTCGTTCCCTCCATTCTCATTGAAAAGGTCAAACTAACATCTTTTTTGTGGCTGAAGTCGAAACAGGCAACATTTATTTATAGCTATCATGACTAGTGGAATCAACCGCTCCTCTGTATGGGCGTCCACTTGTAATTGTTATTTTTTCCTTTGTTCTAGTACTTTAGCAGTGTTGTGCTCTTCGTAGCACCTTGATTGTACATACTCTTTCATGATTCTCCTTTGCACGCCTTGTGCGGGGTAAATCACTGTTGTTAATATATATCATTTTTGTTTGTTCAAAAAAAAATATTATAAATAAGTGATGTATAATATAGAGTCCATTTAAAGAGTCCCTATTAAGAAACTACCATCGTAGATACTCTAAGGGTCCGTTTGGTTCGAGAGTTTTGGAGGGAAGGGGAGATTTTTAATTTGAAGTGTTTGGTTCAATTTTTAGAAGGGGAGGGGAACAAATCTTTTTAAAATTTGATTGGATTGTCATAATTATCCTTAAATTAATTTCAAATCTCAATATTAACCTTGTAACAACTTCTATTATTATTTATTATTATTAGGTTATCTTATTCTTATAACAATTATTATTATTATTTTGTTATATTTTTTTTTAACAACTTTTATTATTATATTATCTTATTTGTTACATCTAAAACCACTTCTACTACTACTTTGTTGATGTCAACGGCCTTGTTATTATTATTATCTTATTTTAATTCAACTTATTATTGTTGTTGATCCTTTTTTTTTAATGTTAATTCACCGGTTCATGTCTTGTTGTGGAAAATATATGAGCCAATTTGAAATAAAATAAGTAGCTTAGGTGTATGTTTGTCATTGGTTGGTCTCTGAAATTGTAAAATCAAGTAGTTTTTTTTATTTAATTAAGTTTAAGGATAAAACAATAAAATAATTTTAAAATCCCTCCCCCTCCCCTTGCGAACCAAACACGTTTTTAATTAAAATATTTCCCCTCCAGTAAAATCCCTCCCATTTCTCAAACCAAACAGACCCTAAGAGTTTGTTTATTTGCGGAGTCTCCAAAATCCCTCATCCAAACAAACCAAAATGAGAAGAGAAGACATCCCAAACAAAATGTTTATGAACTCCTCCCAAAATGGAAAGAGAAGACATCCCAAACAAACGGACCCTAAGAGTTTGATTATTTGCTAGGTCATGGGCTTTGTTTATATAGTGAAGCCCTCCTCTAAGTTGTTTATGAACTCCCGATGTGGGACTATTTTGATACGTTGGTTTGAAAGTTTAAATTAGAGAGACTATACTATTTGGTGTCAACATGCGATGTATAACTCAGGTTTCATGAGAAAGTAATTGGGGTCTTTGGAGGATTCCCGTCTTGTTCTCCAAATATTGTTTATTAAAGATGAATCAGAAGTCAGAACTTCACTGTATCTGGCTGAGGAGAAAAGTTGTATGAAACAATTTTGGACATCATTTACAAACCTGCCTTCTTTAGCAATTCTTCTTAGTTTGGGGAATGGAGGATTATTCTGATGATTATGGGATGGTCCTAGGGGAATGTCCATTTAACCCAATCACTATTTATAAAACAGTCATGCAGGCTGGTCTTTGGAGATTTTTAAATATTTAAAATTGGAGCCTTGGGATTAGGAGAACAATGGTTTAATTGGAAAACGATCAAACAGGGTAGTGAATTCTGAATATAGGGAAGAAGGTAAATAGAATAGTATACATCAATCAACTTACCCACATTACTATCTTTTACCTTTGCGCAAAATATGTTCTATAAAATTAGCTGAGAAGCAAATATTATAAATGTGCATTTGATTGATGTTAGGTTTCGATTATTATATATTTAAATTCAATAACTCTTGTATTGTTTGAAACACATAAAACTATATTACAAAATCTTCCTATTTTAAGGGTCTTGCTTCCACATAAATTACTTTGGATTGTTTCCTCTTTGGAGTTTTCTGTTGAATCTTCTCCATTCACGTTGAATCTTTGTGTCCTTATTATTGAATGTCAAAATAATTTTTATTTTAATCTCTAACAAGCAGACCTTTTGTTATAACCTAAAAAAAATAACTTTAAAAAGCATTGTATTTGTTTGTTATAATATTATTTTATTTGAAAAATTCACATTATACAAAAAAATCTAAACAATTTCAAATAAAAAGATGTTAAAGAGTAGTTTTTCAAACTGACAAAATGATGTAACATATGATTATTTTATCTCATTTAAGCCGAAATATCTATATAGTCCGAGTCTTGGATTTCCTCAAACTCAATCCAAACTGACCCTATACCCTCCTCAATCCTATTCATTAATTAATCAATCCAAACTGACCCTATACACTCCTCAGTCCTATTCATTAATTAATCAATGTTGTGGAACCATAACAAGACTCCTTCGTCCTATATATCTCATGATACTAACATAACTGTGTCGTTTACGTCGTTTACGTCGTTTACCGACCTTAGCTGAGGTAAAGTTTGATTTGTATCTTCTGATCAGATTCCTTTATTGAGTATTGCAAATATTGCATTAATGTAACAAACCATTGGTGTGTCAAATTTAAAGGTTCAACTTTCTAAGGGAACTAAAAGTTCCTGTTAGACATAGCAAACAATTAGAAACACCACTCAATAGGAAACAATTTCTAGTAGGAAAAGCATAAAATTTCCATTTTCAAAATTTCCATTTTCCTATTGAGCCGTACTTCTAATTAATTTAAAATGGCTAAAATATCTGCAGAAGATTTATTGCAAACAAAGCAAACACTACGCTGAATCAGCTCTACTACAACGGTAGCTATTCGGTAAGTGATGCGCTCTATTTTATAGGTAAATCCTCCTCTCTACTGTTTATAAACTCCCGATGTGGGACTATTTTAATATGTTGGTTTGAAAGTTTAAACTACAGCGACTATGTTCTTCAGTTCTTGGGTCAACATTCCATGTGGGACTCTGGTTTTAATTATTTCTTCATAGTGACCCTGTTATTTTTTACTTTGGTTAATTAAGTTTTTAGTCCATATAGATATTTACAGTTTTGTTTTTAATCCCTACAAAATAAAATCATACTTTTTAGTACCTATAACATTTTCCATCAATATTTTTAGTTCCTATAAATTTTTCCATCAGCACTTTTAGTCCCTGTCAAAAATTTTCATCAACAGTTTTGGTCCTTAAAATGCTTAAGAAAAATGTCATAGGGACTAAAAAGTGTGATTTTATTTTGTAGAGACCAAAAACAAAACTGTGAATATTTATAGAGATTAAAAACTTAATTAACCCTTTTTACTTTTAATAATGTTATTAGTCTTTCCTTCCTAATCTTGTGCTTTTCATTGTATAAACATAGCATTTCTATTGTTCTTGGGATCAGGTGAATAATAGTTTTATTGGAAAAAAAATATCAAACAGGGTAGTGAATTCTGACTATAAAGGGAAGAAGGTAAAAGAATATTGTAGGAGTACATCAATAAGCTTACAGATTACCATTCTTTTTCAATTGCAGAGAATGTTCTATATATTATCTGAGATGCAAAGAGTATTAATGTGCATTTGATTGATGTTAAACTTTATGCAAAAAAATTTATGCATTAGCCTATAGCCTTCGGTCTCTACATTTCATTTTTGCAATTTTTCTCACTTTTAATGTTCCTAGTTCACATATATAGACATATTTTATAAACTTGTCTTATTCATTTTTGTATTATTCTATTCTTCATCTGCATTTTCCATTATCTTGAGAAACTTTTGACATTTTATTCCGTCTGTGCCACTTATTATCTTCTTATTTACTGCTATTTTTTTTTACTCCCTCTAGTCATTTTTATCTTTATAAAATACAAACTAATAAACAAAAGTTGATGTATTTGATTTATAATAAAAATCAAATGCATCAACTTTTATTGATTCATTTGTTTCTTATAAAAAAGGCGGAAGGACGTATCATTTAGTACTTAATAAAGTCATTAATGAATTATAAATAGTCCTTGAGCCTTCAACTATTTCTTTTTGCTATTATTTCTCATTTCTTTGTTAACTATGAGAAATTAGCATTTTTTTACAAGAGTAAAGATTCAATTTGATCTCTCATAATTTTTCTACGATTCAATTTAGTCCTCCATAAGTAGTTCTTGACATTTTTATATTGAAAACAATCTAGTGTATCGATTACAATGAATCAAGAGACTAGTTTATCATTCGTATAAAAATATGAACTATTAATTTAAATTTTTTTGTTAAAAACTAAATTGGACGGTAAAAAATTATGAGAAACTAAATTGAATTTTCATTTTTCTTTTTATCGTCTCAGGTTAAATCTGAGACTTCATTTGATATGTTCACTCTTACATGAAATCCAATGCTATGATTGTCGTCCCTCATGTTTAAAAGCGGTCTTTATCTTTGGTTTAAAGACATAAATATTAAATTGGATAAACATCAAGTGGCTGTAGTTTAGTGGTAAGAATTCCACGTTGTGGCCGTGGAGACCTGGGCTCGAATCCCAGCAGCCACAATTATTATTTTTTTCATCCATTTTTTTTTGTACAGTTTAAAGCTTTTCTCCTCAAGCAATGGTTGCAGCAATGAAAAATCGAAAATATATTCCTAGGTAGCCTCACCACATAGCTCTCGAACAGCAATGACAAAAATTAATTTTTGTGCATATATTTGAATCATTGAATTTCCATTAAAGTACTTTTTTTTCTACCATTTTGTGATTCAATATACTGTGTAGATATGTTTCCCTCTCTCTACTTTATATCTTTATCGTTTAGGTTTCGTTTGGTTCAAGAATTAGGAGGGGAGGGAAGAGGAGGGATTTTAACAGAGGGGAAGGGAGGGGAGACATTTTAATTAAAAACGTGTTTGGTTCGCAAGGGGATGGGATTTTAAAATTATTGTACTGTTTTACCTTTAAACTTAATTAAAGAAAAGAAACTACTTGATATTACAATTTCAGAGACCAACCAATGACAAACACACATCTAAGCTACTTATTTTATCCCAAACTGACTCATATATTTTCCACAACAAAACATGAATCAGTGAATTAACATTGAAAAAAAAATGGATCAACAATCAATAATAAGTTAAATTAAAATAAGATAATAATAATAATAATAATAAGGCCGTTGACATCAACAAAGTAGTAGTAGGAGTATAAGAGTGATAGATAATATAATAATAAAAGTTGTTACAAAAAAAATATAACAAAATAATAATAAGATTGTTACAAGATAATATAATCTAATAATAATAAAGTTGTTACAATGTTAATATTTAAATTTGAAATTAATTTAAGGATAATTATGGCAATGCAATCAAATTTTAAAAATATTTGCTCTCCTCCCCTCCCCTTCTAAAAATTGAACCAAACACTTCAAATTAAAAATCTCCCCTCGCCTCCCCTCCAAAACTCTCGAACCAAACAGACCCTTACCTTTGTTTGACTTAACTACCATGTTCTCCAAATTCTTTGACACTTTCAACAGAAATTTGAATTTGCAAGTGTGAAAGTTTTGTAATATTTTACGTCATAATGAATGAATTCTTTAATGAATTTAACAGAAATGATCAGCAGTACTTGATCTTGTCTTTAATGTGTATTGGTGGTGTACTGGTACACCATCAACACCTTACAGTTAACTTTGATCTTTAATATCCAGTGAGTTGTAGGCAAGTAAAACATACGTGGTTAGCTGTGACTTCTTGATATGTTATTAGTGGTTGTTCTCAATACACTGTTACTAATTGAAGGATAGATAGAGCTAAGAGGTCGAGCTGAATATACAAATACACTTAATATACATATTTCCTCCTAATGTTTGACAAAATTATACACAATCAGATGCTTCTAGAGATGACAAAGTCGCGGAAAAACTAGGAACGAAGTGGTGAGCTGCTCCAATTATCTACTTCACTGCACGTGAAACGGTTTCCTGGGTGTAGTAGATGTCCGATTTTCCATAGATTGCAATCTCTGTTTGAGATGAAAAACTTCATACTGCAGAACCAACAATGAGATGACAACCAGTTCAATAAGTCGAAAGGAAGTTTTGATCAAAACATATTAGCAACATAATGAACCTAACTCAGACCAGGTTGAGAAATAGCACCAATAAACTCAAACACAATCAGGATTTCATTCAATTTTCACTGTATATAACATATTAAGCATTTCAAACTCTAAAGATGTAGCTGCACCTGTAGTTGGAATGCCCTAGCTCTTTCTCCTGCAATAACTCCTCGTGTCGAGTGCAACTCCTACAGCAAAATTTTATCAGCTAACAATAACCATGCATAAAAGCATCAGGGTGCTTTGAATGAATGATGTGAGTAATGTACCTTCTGTGTATCATCTAAAACAGCCTTGAGGAAGGCCACATCATGCTCGAGCCGAACGTTGTCAGAGTGGACAATGTTTGATAAGTTGTTGGCCTCTTCTTGGGCCAACTCTAGACCGGCTAGCTTCTCTCGCAGTAATTCCATTTCCCTCAATGCATCGGCCAATTTTTTCTCCATTTCCTGTCTGCTTTTATGAACGGATGCTAAGCCTTTCTCTGCAGCTTCTCTGCTTGCCATGGAAGCTGCCAGTTGACCCTCCAACATTCCATTTTTCCTTATCAGGGACGCTACTTTACTTTCATAATATTGATAGATATTTGTAGAAGAAAGTGATCCTGATTTATCATTCTCAGGAAAAGACACACCATCACTTTCTAGTGCATCATTTTCAAATACTTGGTTTTGTTGATTTGACATCCCAGACAATAATACTTGTCCTTCAATATTAGCCTTGGCTCCACCAATGTTCATCAGTTTACCACGGTCATTTTCATTTGTTCTGTGATATGCCGCCTGAAATGTACCACAAGTTAAGCACAGAACATTACAATATATGGTTCTCAAATCTGAACATTTACATAATGTAATTGAGATCCAATGAAAGAAAATACGATAGAGGGCATAGCCCAACCCAAATGTGGTTAAATCCAGAAAATAATATATTTGCGCATGTATTTGCCTGTGTGCACTAGAGAGAGACCTTTTTTTTTGTTTTGGTCATGGGATGTGGGGGTAACAAGATAGGACAAACTATATAAAAGTACATTTACATAATCAAATCCTAATCTAATATTTATGCATATATATATTCAAACATAGTGGAAAAACACTAGGATGTGTACAGGTTAAATGCCTAAGGTGTAACATCATGTTTTAAAAACACATGGCAAATGTTCCAATACTTTGGGAAGTCCAACAAGTGCTCCTAAATTAGAATACATGGCTAACATTAATAAAGAAAAAAGGTAGTTTACCTGAGGTAAAGAACTTCCATCTGAGTTCTTGTCCATCTTGACATCTGCATTGTATTCTTCGTCGCGATCAAATTGCTTACGAAGGGAGACATTGCTTGGGGGGTAATTGGGATCTACAGATTCTGAAAGAGATTTCCTTCCAGAACCATGTTCAACTGCAGATGCTAAATTTTGTCTAGCAACAGAGTCAACTAAGCGTTGGGAACAGTGATTAAGCTGAGAGGCTAATCTAGTGGATGATGAATGTTTTTCAAGCAGTATAGACGCAGGACCTTTACTGGGAGTTGAACGTCTTCTAAGTGCTGATTCATTCTTATCCAATTCCAACACTTCCACCTGATAAGTCAAGAAACAAAAGGTCAACCTCCATAAGAATGAACTAGAACATTAACTTTATGCTCTTTGTCAAACCTGATTAGACGGCTCTTTTTTGGATCCCCCAAATGCAACAAGATAGTCTTTTTCCTTGTATTGCACAAGTACCATGCTGAAACCCTGGTAATTCAACAGATTTCATAAACATTTTAAAATCATAAACAAAGCATGGTCATGCAAGACATCTAGAAATAATATTGGTATTACTAAGGTGCTGCTTAATAGATGAACTGATTTATAATGAAGTCTCATTTTCATAG
>Ga0315915_1010090_pt1 | contig 10564 bp, 11 predicted proteins | sample MpolbnodulesMG_FD_207738 | JGI IMG/M metagenome (GOLD analysis project Ga0315915, IMG submission 207738) | Medicago polymorpha root nodule microbial communities from Los Angeles, California, United States - branched nodules | ecosystem: Host-associated > Plants > Roots > Nodule | place: USA... | reverse complement strand
CTTCATGGATTCATTGGTTGACAACGCCGAGGATGTGAAGGAGCTTAGATCAGCTGGTGTATTTCAAAACTTGCTTGGAAGTGACGAAGAATTGGCAAAGCTCTTCAATGATTTGGGTGATGATTTGCCAACAAAAATGTATTGCAACAATTCCTTCACAAATGCCGTGGCCTATAGCAGGAAATATATTCTCGTCAAGATTCAAATTGAAAAACATTACACAAACAAATGGAAGACATGGTTGGCTCAAGCTTACAACACTCATTTCAATACACCATGGGCTATGATTGCCTTCTTAGCAGCAATGCTAGCATTGGTTCTTACTTTTATCCAAACTTGGTGTGCTATCTATCCTAAGTAAAACATCAAGATTCTAATGAAATAAATAAGTATGTGTGATTAAAATTTCTAGTACTAAGATCCAAGTTTCTTAATTTCATTTAGTTAGCGTGCAAAAAAAAAACTACTTCACATTGAGTAGTGTAATGATGTAACGGTACAAATACCATATTCCTTTCCTAGAAACAAATGGAAGAGTAACCATTGAAGATAATCGTGTTGGACCACTATACAAACATGTTTTTCCTCCTTCACTAGCACCATGTCTCTCTTTCATTGGTTTAGCCTTTATGGTCAATACAAACATCTTTAATAAAAAAGCTAATTTGAATTCATATTTATAATTTTTTTTATGCAAAACTTATCATATAGAACGTTTTAATTTAGTTTATTGAAATTAATAATAAATTGTCGTGGCAGAAAATTACTTTCGGTGTGATTGAGTTACAAGCCAAGTGGATTATTAGGGTTTTATCTGGTAAGGTTCTTTTACCTGATGAAGAAGAGATGATGGAATCTATTAAAGATTTCTATCAGTCCATGGAGGAAAATAGGTTACCCAAGCGTCAAACTCATTCCCTTCGTCCATTACAAGTGTGTACACTTATTTTTCCCGTCACTTTACAGTTCATTTCATAATTTTACTATTGATATCATTTAACTTATCAGCTAGAAAAGTCTCTCTCTAATACATGTTAAATGATATCAATAGATGTCTCAATTATCATCTTATATAAATATAAATTTTGTTTGCTTTATTTAAGGAAAAATAAAAATAGGCCTTCTCAATTTTAATGGAGCAATGGATATATTTACAACAATTACAAATTTGACAATTGTAAAGGGTAAGGTAGCTTTAATGTTTTTGAATTTAAGTATTTATTTACAAAATTATTTTGTTAGGGTGACTACAAACATTGGCTAGTGGAACAGATTGGGCTGCCTCCATTGGAAGATTGGAGGGACAATATGTTGATGGAGTGTTTGAAGAATTCAATTGAAATGAACGAAATGTTTAGAGATGAATGGGATGATAATTATTGGGATGCTATCATACAGAGTGGATCAGCTTCTTAACAAGCAAAACTATTCAATGTTTAATGCTGATTGTTAGTTAAATTGGGTTGTCTCAAGATTATATTTTGAAGTATTTGATTTGAATTTTCTTGATCATATATTGACTTTTTCCTTAAAAAAAACAAATTAAACATTTACTATTTTATTTAAATAACAATATGATCAACTAGCGTGAAAAATAACAATTTGTTTTCTCTGCTAGGAACCTCCGAGACCCAAAAAAAAAACCCCTCTTGATCGTGAAGATGAACCTGGTGTTCCTTCCACGACAAAGTTAATGGTTCTAAACCTCCGCCTCTTATGCGCACAACTACATATTTGATTGTTCAAAAGTTTGTCCTAATCAAACATGTTAACAATAATAGGCTTCTACGGAATGTCCTTGTGGATGATGGCATCTTGGATAATTATAAAACGATCACATCGACCTTTCTTTAACAAAGTTGGACGAAAGTTAAAAAAAAAAAAACACCCGAGTAATTTTGGCTAAACACTTTTAAATATTTTTTTTGAACGAAGCACTTTAAATATTATTAATCATGACATGATGAAAAAAACTAAATCAAGAACAAATCACAAGTAATATAAAATTCAATCATATCATAAGAGATAATGTTTGATACTCTCTAATTATAAACTGCGATAATAATGTAAATTTCCTAGAAAACCTTAATTAGTGAGCTAGATGTAACTCTGGTACCTGCATAATGCTGTTCCTAGAGATGCAATAACTAATTAATCTTGCTAGTAAAAAATAAACTTATTGTAGATGAAAAGTGGCAAGTCATACCCTACCAAATTCACCACAAAATCACCATCAAAACAAAAGAAATAATAACAACAATCATAACATTGTTGGCTGTGAAGTTCACATGTCCCCCAGATATATCCATCTCCTCAGGTAATGGAGGTTTCTCGTTCCCAGACTCGATCGAACTTGTTGGAGATTTCTCGTTCCCAGACTGGATCGAACTTGCGGGACAAAAAGTGATGGTATAATCAGCAGAATCACAAGTAAAAGTGCTTGTTCCATCATCATAAGCGTAGCTATAAGCGCGAGGACAAGCACTCTTGAAAAACTGTGAGTATGAACTTGGCTTGCATGTAGCTGGAGAAGCGTAAGCGCCACTACAACAGTATTGTGGATCCCCAAACGCTTCACACGCGCTTTTACACGCTACACCGGCACCACTACTCATCACTTTCAACTCGGTTGGACACGCTGCGTTCAAATCCACCATGCAACCTGTTGTCATGCAGTTTCCGCCTCCGGTTGCTCCATGTGGTTCGATCATCATTGGGAGGTTGTAACCGTCCACGAGACTAACGTCGAAGAAATCAAGTCCGTTTGCACCGTTAAGTGTAAACTCGGCTAATGTAGCTGGCGGTTGAGCGTTTCCTCCATTACATTCTACGGTGGAGGAAGCACAGTCCGCGGTAACACAGGAGAATTTTCCGGTGGAATCTTGAGAGCAGAGGGTACGTCCCCATAGACGGCCTGACCACTTGGGGGGTACGGCTAGGGCATTGGATTCGCCAGGTTGGAGAGTAAAGCCGGTTGTAGAGAACGGTGTTGTTCCGGCGCCGGATAAAATTCCAGGCCAAACTGTGTAGTTGCACTTGTTAACAATTGTGAATGTTGTTGCATATGAACCTGTTAGGTATTGGAACAGAATTAGGATTACCAAAGTGATGGTTGATTGAGTTGAAGCAGCCATGATTGGAAAATTGGTAAACAAGATTTTCCTGAGAATACCAAGTTGATATAAAAGACTATGTAATATGAGAATACCAATCCTTTATTTATAGATATAAAACTCAATCATAAATCAAAACCAAATCATAAGTAAATAAAAAACAAATCGTATTCAATAAAAATAAAACAAATCTCAATAAAAATAATTATAATAAGTAATATAAAATATAATTTTAAGAAATAATTTAAGATCCTTTCCTCAAAAAAAAATTAAGATCCTTGTCAAATGATAAATTGATCCTAGAGATTAATAATGCATAGAAGGATCTACTTCCCTGTTAATATGTTATTACACGATCACTAGTTACTAATACTGGGCTTATTTTTATTTCATTTTTAGAACGATTTGGTCTTAGTTATTATATTTGTTGAAATATGTCTTGAATTAGTGTTGGGAAAATGTTTCATATTGAAGGATAGGAAGAGATATGCAAAGACTTGACCATATCAATAAAAGTCTTGTATGTTAGTATGTTTTGCACAAAGACACCTTCATAAAAGCTAAATGGTGTCTTCTAGCAAAACTCATATATATAACACAAATGAATGAATCCATGGAGGAACCATTCAACTACTTATAAAAGGGTTATGGTTTAATAACTTATGATTGTTCATTTAAAAATTAGTAGAACCATTGTAACTCTACATGAAAGGTTAGGTCCCCTCCACTTTTTTAATAAATATATAACTTGGGACTTATAAACAATGACTCTAGTTTCTTTAAAAAAAATAAAAATGACTCTAGTAATTCTAAGAACTCTTGGTTTTGTCGGAGGACTTCATGTCACTGCTTACCTACCCATAAAGGCTCGAGAAAGAAGTGGTAAAAGATCCCATCATATACTCATTCAAGAGAGACACTTAAGAACATCTAACCAATATCAAGAGAATGTTTTCAAGAGATGAATTTTCACCCCTTCTTCTTATCCTTATATATGGTGTTGCATACAAATCGGTGAATTCTAAAGATATGCGATTCTCCTCATGCGTGAAGCCCGTAGAAGCATGGACGACACACAGAGAAGCGAATTTCAGCAGCTTTTTGGGTTATACTCTAGGGTTGAGAAACAACCTAAACACCTTGGTGACTGAAATAATTGAGTCTCTTGTTTAAAGGAAGAGGCAGAGAAAATGGTAGAAGTTAGCGTTTAGTGCTGAAGGCTAATTTGTACTTTGTAGACTTGTAAGCTTATCTAATCTCCTCATTGGTCTCCAATATTCCCATTCTGTTACCTCATTGTAAAGACCGTTGTACATTCACCACCAAAAGAAGAAAAAGACTGTTGTATTTGTACACTTGGCAGTAGTTCACTAAATCATGCAAGTTGAAAAATACTATAAATGATCGTAAACAATGAAAAGGAAGACAGAAAACTATTAACCAGTTTCACTATTGTATCCGTCTTTCATCATCTGGAGTTAACTCTAAAGAGTACTTTCTAAAAAAAAACAAATAAAAACATCTTCTCATGCAATTCAAGGGATTCAAACCAATCTTTTTTATAAACTAAGGTTTAAATTATTGTATATTACAGAACTAACAAAATATTTAAATAAAATAATAAACATTTATTATGGCTTTTGTAAAGAAAAAGTCAATACAGGATCAAGAAAAGTCAACCAAATACTTCAAACTATATTATTGATGATCACAACCCAATGAAACAATCAGCATATAACATTCAATATCTTTGCCTTTTAGGAAGCTGCTGATCCACTCTGTATAATGGCATCCCAATAATTATCATCCCATTCATCTCTATACATTTCTTTCATTTCAATGAAATTCTTAAAACACTCCAATAACATATTGTCCCTCCAATCTTCTAGTGGAGGCAGCCCAAGTTGTTCAATTAGCCAATGTTTATAATCAGCCTGACAAAGTGTTTTTATAAATGAATAATTAACTTCAAAAAAATAAATAACTATATATCTTATAGGCTTTACAAATGTCAAATTTAAAATCGTGGGTAAGTATATGAATGGCTCCATTAAACTCAACTAAACATGTGTTTGGCCTGACGGCAAATTGGACGCAGCTGCAGGTTTAGTTAAAAGCTTGAATATCTAGCTTTAGTAGATCACCGTAAAAAAATGTTTTGGGGTGCGAGAAACAAGGTTTAAACGTGGAACCAAACACACCATAAGCTGATTAATTTCTTGATTTAAAAAACAAGTGTACATACCTGAAATGGACGAATTAAATGAGTGTAACTTTTGGGCAATGCATTTTCTTCCATGAATTGATAGATGTCTTTAACAGATTCTATCATTTCTTCTTCGCTAGGTAAAAGAATCTTACCAGATAAAACTCTTGCAACCCACTTGGCTTGTAACTCAATTACAAGGAAAATAGCTTCCTGGCCAAGGTAATTTATGATTAACTTTAGTGATTTCAATAAACTATATAAATTAGTAAATAAAGTTTTCATTAAAAAAGTTTGTATTAACTCTAAAAGTTAAACCAATGAAAGAAAGCCCTGGAGCCAGTGAAGGAGGAAAAACATGTTTGTATAGTGGCCCAACACGATTATCTTCAATGGTTACTGTTCCATTAGTTTCTAAGAAAGGAATGTGGTATTTGTACCTGTTACATTATTAGTTTATATGCCTCAAAATGATTAATTTGATAGATATAATATCAATTAAAAATTTATCAGATAAAGAAAAAACATGTTGAAGGTGAGAAAATTTCAGAAATTCCTAGTACCCTGTACAGTGAATTATGGCATCTGCATGAGTAGAGAATCCATCTTCAAAGGCAACCAAGCCATCTTCATATACACATTTAATCTAAAAAATTAAACAGAACGAGAATTATCAACATTACTATATTTATAACAAATGTCTATCACATAAAGTATGGAAATATTTATTATGAGACAGAGTGAATTTTTAACATACCAAAGTATGGAAAGATATATTGCGAACATTTTCCAACTTCATACCCTTCAATTGTGGATTCGGTTTTGTTGCAACATGAACTTCCTTTGCTACTCCTGCAATATCTCTCGAGATGTCAAATGAACTAGGTCCTAGCCCAATTAAAATCACAACCTGTAGGTAGTAATTACCAATTAATTCTCCAAACAAAATAGGCATTAAACAAGTTTTTATCTACACAATTTAATCTTCGACTTTTTCCTCCATTAGTCACTTTAGTCCAAGATGACATGCGCTAATTATAAGGACATAAAGACTTCTGATGTGTTCTCAGGGAGCAATTTGATAGAAAACCAAAAATGATTAACTTATGGAACAATCCTGGATTAAATTGTGTTTTTGTGTGAGTCAAGACTAATGTGACAACGAGTTACCATGATTTCGTAAAAACAACACTCTATTAAATCTTAATTGTCCAAATTTTTTATTACTTAATTGCCAGAATCTAAATCTAAATCTAAATATTTTCGCCCACTTGCATTAATTTCCAATAATTTGAACTTATTAAATAGATTAAAACCATGTTTTCAAATTTGGAAAATTTGATGTACCTGGTCTTTGAAAGAATGAGGAACTCTATAGTTATGAGAATGCATTTGAAATCCACGAAAGTTTTCAATACCAGGAACAACAGCAAGTCTCGGTTCTACAAAATGACCAGAACACACAACAACCGCTTCAAACACTTCTTGACTCACTGAGTCACCTCCCCTCGACTCAACCACCCACTCGCTTCCTTTCCTCTCAACTTTCACCACCTCCGTTTCAAACCGGGTCAACTCATGAATCCCAAACTCAACTGCAAATTCCTCCAAAAAACGAAGCACTTCTTCATGACCCGGAAACGTTCTCCGATCACCGGATTCTCGCTTGGACAAAGGGTAATCTAAGAACCCCATGATATGTCTTGGAAGATTGGTGCGTAGTGAGAGGTACACGCTGCTGTGAACTGTTTCTCTGGTTGGGTCCATGCTTAGAGGATCGGAGTCTGATTTAGACGTGTATATCCAGGTTCCTCCGACGCGGTTGTTCTTCTCGAAAACGACGACGTTGTGGCCTTCCTGTTTTAGCTCCCTGGCGGCAACCATACCGGAGACTCCGGCGCCGATCACTGCAACTTTAACCATCGAGATTAGTTGAAAATGAAAACGTTGACTATTTCGGTCAAAGTTCAGAAGAGGAAAGTTGTGTTATCACCTTGAAACGCTACCACCAACACACATTGGGACCCACCAAATTTATATGAGACTCACATATTTGGTGGGACTGTTAAAATGTGTGTTGTTAGTATTCCTCTCTTGGATTAAGAGAAAACACATTGTTATGAAGAGATTATGAGAAGGGATTATTATTTAAGTAGGTTAGTCTGATTATTTAAATTATAAAAAGGTGATCTAATCTGTCAAAATTATTAGTACATGGGTTTTGTGCTAGTGGACCATGTTTGAAAATAATTTTTTTTTTTTTTAGGAAAAAAAATAATTTTTTTTTAGTTTATGTCTGAAAATCTTTTTTTTTAGTGATGTTTTTAAAGTCAAAATTGTATCGTAAATTTAAATAAAACAAGATTAAAGGATATTACACATCCATAAACGAAATTGGAAGTTTTTACCGTCCCATCTTCTTTTTTTGTTTTTTTAGATATATTACACATCCATAAGTTAAGGATATTGTATATTTCATGGAATTTTACTAACATAACTTAATTATGAAAAGATGGTATTGCTCCACAACCTTACTAAGTTAAGTGCAAAAGACTCTCCTTGAGCCTTGATAAAATGCAAAATACAAAAGTACACTGCCAAAACATTAAGCTTACAAAGCTTGAAATTCCATCTAATTTGTAACCCAATAAGGAAGATTGAATAACCAGAATCTGCAAATGCCAAATCTACACTGATTTATCCTGCAACATAAACTTAACATTAGTAACTCACGAAACTTAAATCCATAGACATAAATAATAGGCAAATTATATGGTACATCCAATATATTCGAGTGTATCGGTACACTCATTCTTTAAATTATTAACTAAATGAGTTGTTTTTTTGAAGAAAAATATTTTTTTTTATCACTTATAATTATAATAACTAAATCTTATTCATCAAAGGTGTCAACGAAATAAAATTATTATTTTTTTTTGAATTTTTATCACCCATAATTGAGAACATTGATTATTTTTTACCATAATATGTAAAAAAATTACAATAATTTTTATAAACAATGAAATGATGTTTTTTCTTATAAAATGATGTTCTATAAAATATAAATATTGACAAGTAGCTATTTATTACACAAAAAATATTGTTTATTTATAAAATTATGAAGGAAGAGTACCGGTACACCTCACTTTGTGAGTGTACCGTAGAAGTTCCCTAAATAATATGGTTTATCAACAAAAAAGGACATAATCAGTTTTAAAAAATCATGTCATTTAGCATTATATAACAACTAAAATCTGTTAAGTTATCCAATGAAATATACATTTTAACTTTTATCAAAATTATAAATAATATATATCAATATCCATTTTGGTAATTATGCACTCAAAATCAATTTTGATTCAAATTATCCAAACAACATGATTTTATAAGAATCACTTTCACATTGATGTATCCAAACAAAAATCAATTCACATTTAAATCATTTTTAACAAAATCAATTATATAAAAACAATTCTGTCAAAATCAATTTTTTCCACCGCCGAACCAAACACACGCTTAGTTGGAAAACAAAAACTGATTACTATTAATACTAATTAAAAAAAGCTCACAATGCAAAATAACCTAGTTAATTCACAATAAATGGCATGAAATCGGGAGGGAAAACGAAATTCCTTCAAATTTAGTAACCATGTAAATGTCTTAATTTTCCATGATCTTAAAATTCGAATACAAGCATGGATACAAGGGTAGAAGTGGAATAATTAGGTTTAGCATAGAGGCAAATCTGAATTAGGATTAATTATGAGAATATAACTAGATCATAGAAAAATAAGATACATTGAAGGGTATACGTTGCAATTCCACCAAAATTAACATGGTTGAAAATGTGGTGACATGTCTGAAAAAGGGGAACTAATTGTGCAAACTAAACATAATTTTTTTTATTCAAAAAACACGATGGTTGAAAGGGACATTATTAGGGAGAATGTGTGTTAAATAGAGATTGTTGTCGACTTAGCCAAGGTATTAACTAGATTTCAATTATGCTATGGAATGAATTTTATCCTTTAGCCCGTGGGTTCCTTAAATACTATCAAGATTGTTAAGTATAGTATTTTTGGGTTGTTCGAGATAATAAACTAAGAAATGCATAAAGTAAAGATAAAATAAAAAGTAAAGAGATAAAAATGAGTAATATAGTTTGTTTGATTGATTGTGTGTCGAAAAGAATGTCCATGTCCAATATGTATAAAAAAATACTAGTATTAGTGCTACTACCAAAAACAATGTCACCAACGCAAATAATAAGAGTGTTAGAAACATTATCTTTCCAATACACTCTCTAACGCTCATTCTCTCATTTGATGAAAAACCACATGAATTTCATCACTTTATGTTGATCATGTGTGCAAAGTGTGAGATCCACATTGATTTTCATTCGATAAAATAATGAGTATCGGTGAGTGTTAAAAAGATGGAAAATGGTATCATGTGTCTTACCCTTAAGGCACATGTTAATGTACTAAACATATAAATTGTGTTAATTTATTTTTCAAAAAGCTAAATACTTCATGTGAATGTTGTTGCAACCCCAATATTTTCTAAGAAACCACCAGCAAAAGTACCGTTACATCATTACACTACTCAATGTGAAGTAGTTTTTTTTTTTTTGCACGCTAACTAAATGAAATTAAGAAACTTGGATCTTAGTACTAGGAATTTTAATAACACACACTTATTTATTTCATTAGAATCTTGATGTTTTACTTAGGATAGATAGCAAACCAAGTTTGGATGAAAGTAAGAATCAATGCCAGCATTGCGGCTAAAAAGGCAATCATAGCCCATGGTGTATTAAAATGAGTATTGTAAGCTTGAGCTAACCATGTCTTCCACTTGTTTGTGTAATGTTTTTCAATTTGAATCTTGACGAGAATATATTTCCTGCTATAGGCCACCGCATCTGTGTAGGAATTGTTGCAATACATTTTTGTTGGCAAATCGTCACCCAAATCATTGAAGAGCTTTGCCAATTCTTCGTCACTTCCAAGCAAGTTTTGAAATACACCAGCTGATCTAAGCTCCTTCACATCCTCGGCGTTGTCAACCAATGAATCCATGAAGGTAAAGAACGAGCAACATTCGTAGTTGTAGCGAACATCCGGACACATCTCGTATGCTATTAAGTTTCGAAAAAAATAAGGGGTGACATCATTGAACAAAAAAGTAGGAAGTCTTAGTTCTCCACTCAACCACTTAGACTTGAAAGAAACGTTACTCCATG
>Ga0315915_1010089_pt1 | contig 10567 bp, 6 predicted proteins | sample MpolbnodulesMG_FD_207738 | JGI IMG/M metagenome (GOLD analysis project Ga0315915, IMG submission 207738) | Medicago polymorpha root nodule microbial communities from Los Angeles, California, United States - branched nodules | ecosystem: Host-associated > Plants > Roots > Nodule | place: USA... | reverse complement strand
TTTGCTCCCTTACATGCAGCCTTATCCTCCTCTATGTGACGTGAAAGGAAGCTATGTATCACAGTTTGAACATACAATCCTACTCCGACCAACATGCAAAGAAGTTATATCAAAGGGTGATGATTATTAATGCGAGTTTAAGTGTATTTTGTTTAGATACATAATATGACTTTTTCTTATAAACTGTTGTTCACCATACCATCCAAACTTGGGTTTTGTAACTTAAGTGTACCTGTAGAGTTTTACATTACTCGTTTATTTTGTCAATCGCAACTTTATTACTTTAAGAGGTTCAACCTAACTAAACCATTTTCTTAACACTATCAAATTTACAAAATTTATCTGTTTAATCTGGCTTGGTTTCGCAAGAAAGATATCATGCGGTGTCTAATTTCTTGAGGCAAATTATATGAGACAACATTTAAGTTAAGAATGTTACTCCCTCCGGTCCTATATATAAGAAGAGAAATGATATTTGTACAACCATTTATGATAACTTTCTCTCATACTTACATTATATTCTTATTTTTTCTCTTCCGTTTTCTCTCTCTATTGTTTTTGGCCAATGAGAAGAGTGAAAATAAAAGTTGTCATCAATGTTGTCACCAATGATTGTACATATATCACTACTCATATAAGAAATGCTAGAGTCACACCCTCTAGCACACACTTTTAACACACCAATAATATTCAACCACCTCATGCAACTTCTTTTATTCCATTACTTGCTACCTGTTTAAAGAGTAATTATTTATATGATATGATATGATGATATGATTTTTCCATGAATAACAAAAAGTTGCTTGCTTGTGATATGATTAAATCATTGTGTGCAAGGGTATTTATTTTTTTCTTAATTTAAAATGTATAAATTATGACATGTCTCTGTTTTTTTTGGTGGTCGGGGTTTATTTTATGCATTGTATATAGAGTTAAGTTCACGAAGACATGTCTCCCAATTCATTATACGATTAATGTCACATCATCAAAATTGAGAATCAAACTGATGAGAGAACAAAATGTTTGAATTTCAAAATATCTGAAGACCAATGTATAGATTTAAAAATAAGAAGACTAAAATTCGAGATTTGTTAAAAAGATTTGTCTAATAAACATAATATTGCACATGTTAAACCAATTAAAAGTAGCACATTTTTATATACCTAAAAAAAAAGTAACACATTTTTATTAAAAACAATGATTATTTATTAAAAAAATATATTTAATATAAAATACATACATTTCAATACAAAATCACTATTTTCTTCAAAAAAAATTAATATCTAAAATAGAAAAATCAAAACTACATTTAACTTTCAAAAAAAATTGTTTGCCTTTTTTTACAGAGATTTTAAGCAAGCGTTTGGCTCGGATAACATATAAATAGGTTTTAAACATCCAATTCAAAAGGCTGCAGTTGGGTGTTACGATTGCGATGCGGTCGCGTTCATGGAAGCGTCTATGCTATTCTCAAAACGACACCGTCAACGTGAAAACGCCACCGTTTTTGTCGGAAGATCTCATTGTGGAGATCCTCATTCGACTTCCTGTGAGACTTCTTCTTCAATATAAGTGTGTTTGCAAATCCTGGAAAACCCTAATCTATGATCCCCAATTTGTAAAATGCCAACTTCTGAGCTCAAACGCGCATCCACAATTGGTCTCTGTCTTTTTTGGTGTGTCAAACAATTTATTAGAATCTTATCCTTTGAAGCCACTGTTGGATAACCCATCAACCAATGTTGAACCCGCTATCTTTGAAATGAGATACGCCACATCAATGATAGGTTCATGCAATGGGTTGCTTTGTTTACATGATTACTCTCGATTTACTTTCAAATTGTAGAATCCTTCTATCAAATTGAAATCCAAATAATCTCCAACCATTATTGGTTTTGATTGTATTAGGTTCCTATATTGTGGCTTTGGCTATGATCAAGTTAACGACAGTTACAAGGTCCTAGCAGTTGTGCGAAATGAAAATGATTTTGATGAAACTAAGACCATAATTTATACCTTTGGGGAAAAAAATTGGACAACTGTTCAAAAGTTCCCATGTGATCCGCAGCGTGAACCTGGTAAGTTGGGGACAGGGAAATTTGTGAGCGGCACTTTGAATTGGATAGTTAATAAAGATGTTGTTGGTAAAAAGGTGATAGTTTCCTTGATCTTGAGAAGGAAACTTATGGAGAGATGTCTCTGCCTCAGCATTACCGTGACAACAATACTGTCTTGTATGTTTCAAGTAACCACATCTACGTATCTTTTGATCACTCTATGGAAACTCATTGGATTGTTTGGATGATGAAAGAGTATGGAGTTGTTGAGTCATGGACTAAGCTGATGATCATCTCTCAGGATAAGTTAATTTCAAAAAATCCCCATAGTTTTCTGTCTGATGCCTTGTTCATTTCGGATCACGGAACTCTCTTTCTGAGGCCTATGCGTACAAAACTTATCGTGTATAACTTAAATAATGATGGTGGGTTGGATTACCGTAGTACAATTTTTGGTGAATTTGCACATTTTCTGCATATCTACCATGAGAGTGGTATCAGCGCAGTGGTATGTCATATGTTCTATGGGCATCTTTTCGTAATATTGATGGTTGAATTAAAGAATGATGGCAAGGGTGTTGTTGTCACATCTTGGAAAAGGTTCTCATACTGTCCTAAGGCGCTACTTTTTGTTGATTTAGTATCAAGTAGACAAGTTAACTGTTAGAAATCGTGGTTGGGTCTAACACAACCTTACAAAACTGGCTTGTGAGGTGAGGATTGCCCCCACTTATAAACACATTGTAAGGCCATCTCCTATCCGATGTGAGACTCTTAACATTAACAAAGTACTGCCGCAAACCAATCTTGGTTTCAATGACAAAACTCTGACTTTTGTTGCTGTCACAATTATTAGCAGCTCATCTTGTACAATGCTTGTACTCAAGTGTAAATTTTTTCTCCTATGAATATTTTAATTTGGCTTTGTTGAAAAAAATTACTCAGTCATTTGCCAAGTTGGTCCGAAATTATAAATAATGTTCAATTTCGGTAAAGAATCAACACATGATTAAAATAAGCATAGTGGAGATGAGGATGTTGCGTTGGATCTGTGATAATACTAAACCATACAATATTATAAATGATAACATTAGAGAGAGAATTGGGCAGTGTGCCTATCGTAGAAAAGATGGTGAAAACTCGGCTTAGGTGGTTTGGGCATATAGAGGGAAGACCTAGAAAACTAAAGAAAAACTATTAAGAAAAATCTAGAAATTACTGAGTTGGATAGAGGTATGATATATGATAGAATATTATGGTGTCGTTTAATCTATATAGCAGACATCACTTAGTGGGATAACGCTTGGTTGTTGTTGTTGGTTCATTTTAGATGATTGTTATGCACATGTTTATACTTAAAAATTTATTCTAGTAACCAAATTGCATCATTTATTTTCATGTTTTATTTTAAATTTTCAAATTTAAAGTTCATCTTTGATTTTGAACAGATTTTATTGTTTTTGGTGTAGGCTCACCGTGGAAAGAGAAACAAAAGAAAAAGGATGCAAAAACTAGGACCCGAGTACCTGTACCTTATTTAACAAATGGTAAGGCAAGATATAGATGTTGGCGTCCATTTTTAATTGCAATTTATGCAATTAATGACAATGATTGTATGCGTCTCATTCTGATTTCCCTTGTTGATTTCCATAACCCCAATGCAGACCATTTTAAGATTTACAATGAACTTTTGAATATGTTAGCTGTGTTGATTGTTCTGTTTTAGCATTACATACTGTTTTAGAAGTCATCCGTGAATAATCATGTGTTGGGAGTTCATTATTTTGTCATTTGTAGCACAATATATAGTTTTTAACGTATTGTTATCATTTGTTTTAGTTTGAGCAGGTTGGAATTGCTAATTACACTGGCTATAATGAGATTCATGATGTTCATAGCTTAGTAGCATTCAGAGGATTGTCGGGGGATTCATTGAATAAGCTACCGCACCATATGATCATGAATGACATGAAGGCAGAGGATTGTTAGATACCCTTAATTTACTTCTAATTAGTCTTCTTTAGTATTTTGTACATTTATAGAGTAATCTGAATACTTTTTAGTCAGTTGGAGTGTTTTCCTATTTTCTAGTTGCTTTCCCTTATCTCGATATAAAAAGGGTTTTGTACTTTTATCCTTAATTAATGAAAAGTGAGAAATTTTACACCTTGTTAATCAACTCTTTCATTCCTTTTCTCTCTCTATCGTATGTTTGTTATGTACTCCCTCTATCTATTATAAGAAAAAGTTCATTTTTTAGGTTTATTTAATAAAATATGTATTTAGTTTATAATATAGATTACATACATTATTTATTGAATAAATAAATTATTTATTGAATGAACTTAAAAAATGAATTTTCTCTTTTAATAGAGACCGAAGTAGTAACATTACAAAGTTACTAACTCTGTATGCAGTATATTTGCTAGTGTTCATTCTTTGCAGAATTTGATGATTTAATGAACAAAGATGCATTACTTGCATTGATAGTTGTCACAATTCTTGATCATCCCTATTTGAATTTTGGATGATATTCCATTTATCTCAAATTATAAGTCGTTTTGTTTATTTCACACGTATTAAGAAATGTAATTAATTTTGTATGAAAAAGGGATTATGAATTGTTTTACTAAATTGTCCTTAATAAATGGTGTGGAAAAGATAAATTAAAAGAACATAAAGTTGTTTTAAAGCGATTTAGAATTTGAGACCAATTTTTTTCTTCAAAGCAACTTATAATTTGGATAAGAAGGGAGTAGTTTTAATTTACTGATTGGAAAATAATTTGAAAAGCAAATCAACCATTGACAAAATGAAAATTGTTTTCCTCGTGTCTTAAATGGTTAATTAACAAGTCTTAAATAGATCTCTTATCTGAAATCTCAAAAGGGTAGACAAGAATTAAAGAATATTGAATATTATTCATCTTGCATAGGGTGTCCTCTTCCATTCACGTATAGACACTACATTTGAATCATGATGAGGACAATACATCAGAGGTTCTATTGCCTCTCTTAGAGCTAGAGATGTCTCGAGGAAGAACATAGAAAAATTGTAGGTATAAAAACACAAACTTCTTTACATATGGTTGAACACAACGGGAAGTTACAAGCTGATCGACAGTAAATCGCTTTCTCTTGAATTAAAGATGCTTTGATACTTTAAGAAATTGTAGGCAAAAACGCATTCACAACAGAAGCCTTACTAGGGTGATTTCTTGCTAATTCGAGAGAGAAGCAATTGCGGGTGGTGATAGCAAGTCATGCCTAATGAGTCTGTTTTAGTAAAATTAATTTAATTAAATTTCTACTTCAGCATTAAACTGATTCGGTTTGTCAAAACCGTCAGTTTATCGATTTTGACCAAGTTACATGGTTGATTTGCTAAACAACTCGATCCGACCACCCTCTGGTTTCCGATAGGATGGGTTCAACCATCCGATCTGATTTTCAAAACTATAATTTTAATTAACGTTAAAGCTTGTAACTTATAAATTTTTATAATTTCTTCCGCTATTTATTTTTTTAAAGGATATTTTCTTCCACTACTAATCTTTAATATTACAAAAAAAAAACAAAAAACACCCACTCAAAATGGAAAAATAGCCTACCTAAAAGCTACGTTCTCATTTTTTAAGATGAAAAATGCTTTGAAATATATTAAAGTATTTAAGATAAATATATTAGTTTAAAATGTTTAAAAATATAATCTATTAAAAAAAATTAAACACACATATACTTTTATTTATGTCATTTTATATTTACTACTTCTTCAAAAGTTAATTTCATCAAACATTTTAATAACTATAAGCTAATATTGAGTTTAATTTTATCAAACAAAATTCGTTCAGTAATTCCAAAGGCCGCAGACGTGATGCGCTCGCGTTCCGGGAAGCGTATAGTACGATATCACCAAAACGGCACTGTTTCGATTGAATCGGTGTCGCCATTGACGCCGTTTTTGCCGGAAGAACTCATCATGGAAATCCTCCTCCGAGTTCCGGTGAAATCCCTCCTTCAACATAAGTGTGTGTGCAAAACCTGGAAAACCCAAAGAGCCACTTTCTCAGCTCAATTGGTCCTCTTGTTGTCCGTAAAGAAAACAATTTATTAGTATCTTACCCTTTGATGCCACTTTTGGAAAACCCATCGACCCTGTTAAACCCGTTATCTTACATAATAAGAGACACACCTTATGCATAGGTTCATGCAATGGGTTGCTTTGTTTGCACGATTCCTCTCAATCCAATTTCAGATTGTGGAATCCTTCTATCAAATTCCAATCCAAAACATCTCCAACCATTCATCGTTTTGATCATCATATCACATACGATGGCTTTGGCTATGGCTTTGGTCAAAATTCTTGGAAAACTGCTAAAAATTTCCTGTATGGATAGGGAAATTTGTGAGTGCCACTTTGAATTGGATAGTTAATAAATATGGTCTTAATTCCTCTAGTGAAAAGGTTATTCTTTCCTGTGATCTTGAAAAGGAAACTTATCGGGAAGTGTTGCTGCCTCAACATGACAGCGACAATGTCTGCAAACCTATGTTACATGTTTCAAGTAACTGCATTTCTGTGTTTTTTGAACACTATCAGAAAACTCATTCAGTTGTATGGATGATGAAAGAGTATGGAGTTGTTGAGTCATGGACTAAATTGATGACCATCCCTCAAGATAAGTTAATCTCAGATATTCAAAGGCATCCTTTGTCTGTTTCGTTGTTCATTTCAGAAAACGGTGTTCTTCTGCTGAGGCCCAAGTATTCCGAACTTGTTGTGTATAACTTAAATAATAATGGTCGCTTGGATTATTATAATAGGACTTTTGGCAAATTTGCTCATGATTTACATATTTATCATGAGAGTCTGTTATCATATCTTGTAGTCACTGATGGTTGAATTAAAAGTTGTTGCTTTGAAGGAATTCAATTAATGTTTGTTGTATCTTCTTTTTATTCTATTCAGAAAGTATGCTTATGTTGTGTTGTAGTAAGAGAGTTTTTTTTTTGTTTTTGAAAGGAAATAGCTTATAGCTTTTCATTAGATATCAAATGCCAAATACAAGAAGGTACACCATTAAAATCATGGGGACTAGCTAAGAATGTAGCCTCTCGAGCTAAATTATGAGCGACTTCATTCGTTTGTCTCCTACAAAACTCTACCTTAGAGTTTCCAAAATAAGAATTACACCGCTTCCTACAATCATCAAAATGACTCTAAATTCTGAGATATCATTGTTACCCGTGTTGAAATAGTCTACAACTCTCTTGGCATCCAACTCGAAATCGACATTTAGGAGTTGTAGATCATGAACCCACTGGATAGCTTGTGACAGACCCAAAGCTTCACCTATATCCGACACACACACGGGGCTTGACCACATCGTCCTTGCTTTCACAAAATTCCCGCGATCATCTCGGATACACATACCATAACCAACGACATTTAAATGTACCGAAAAGGATGCATCCACGTTGCATTTAAACCTTCCCCTCGTAGGTTTTTGCCACCAAAACTGATCCTGCTGCACCCGTGTACAGCTGCTGCCAGATATGGTGTTAACCGTATGTGTTTCAGCACCAATTACAGACCTGTCAAACCCGTTCCTGCAACTGTTTGCTGCTGTCCACCCATGCAGCAACTGATGTGCACGCTCAACAATTGACTGGCTGCTCTCGGGCATATTTTGCCAAACTTGAATGTTCCTGCTTTTCCACAAGCTCCATACTAAAGTAACAAATAACTGAATTTTAGTATGTGGCAGATTTTGCAGTAAGGCGAACACTATATCTGCTGCTGTGTTAGTTGTATGATATTAGTTGTGCTTTTTATTCTATTCGGAAAGTATGCTTATGCTCATGTAGAAACAGTGCACTCACTATTTTCTTCTACATGTGCAAGAGTAATTTGTCTGCTTACACATGCTTAACATTCTATGTACTAGTGTGTATAAACTTGTTTGAAAGTAAAAAAATACTTTACTCTTGATGTCTAAATTTGTTTTAAATTTGACATAAGGATAATTTTTTGGTTTACAATTTGACATAAGGATTTGAGAGTGAATGCTATTAATACAAAAGAACAACATATAAAAATAATTCATATTTTAAACTTTATGCTATAAGTAAATAAATTTGAAGTATCATGGCACAATATGTAATAATAACAGGAACATTAATTTGTCAAGAAAATAAAAAAAACAGGAACATTAACATAAGTTTTTTTTTTTTTTACAGAACATTAACATAAGTTTTAAAAATACAATGTTACGTCACTTATCATCCACTTATGTAGTTAGGTCATCCACTTGAAGTCACCAAAGCCAAAACAACCCTTTCAATCCAACAACTTGCATTTGTTAAAAACATAGTGCGTTAAATATGTTTTTGGTCTCATTAAAATTGAAAACTTTTAAGTTTATTAGTTTTTACTTAATTTTAGTAGTTTTTTTTGTTCCCTACAAAATAATTTACTTATAAGTTTAGTCTATGCTAAAACCAAGTTTGTTTAATTATCCTTAAACTCTTAAATTTTTGAACGATTTTTTTGAGACATGTTTAAAACACTATGAAAGGTTCATTTACTAAAATTTAGAATTTTTTAACATGAAACAAATTAAATATGAATTTTTTAAAATAACAAAAGTTAAAGATAAAAGTAGCAAAATTGGACGTAGAAATCAAATTTTGCAATAATTTTTAATTTTAGTAATGTTCTTAACACATTTGCAAAAAATTGTTAAAAAGGTAAGAGTTTAAGCATAAATTAAACAAATTTGAATTAAGTAGAGACTAATACTAAGTGCATAATTTTTTTGTAAGGACTAAAAGAACTATTAAAATTAAATAAGGAATAAATTTAAAAGGTCTCAATTTTATAGGTCCAAAAACATTTAACCCATACATATTTACAAATTGTTGAAAACTATTATCTTGTTGAAAAATGCAATGGAATTAGTTAATTAGCCACATAGAATGAGATTTTAACAAAAGAATTTCTTTGGTTTCAACAATTAAAACTATTTGAAAAAAAATTAAACAGAAGAGTTTCTTTGCACAGCAAATACTAACCTTTATCACCAAAGAAAAAAGTTAAATCTTTTAGATGTAGGATTCTAAATCTCAATTTTTCAAAATGTACTATAGAATTAGCAACGTAGATTTTTTTCTGAGGGGAAGAATTAGCAACCTAGATATCGGCATAGTTTATAATCGGAAAATTTATTTCATTCTCGATTAATAATTCAAGTTACATATAAGCAAATATGGTATGCTCTAACGATCTCAATTTCCAGTTGCAGCCGAGAACAAAGTAATTAAGCATGGAATGGAAATAAGCATTGCCTCATCTTAGTTCTCTAAATAAAACCTATTCTAAAAGTACATCATGGGTAATTGAACCAAAACCAAAACCAAATTTTATTATCTTCATGAATCCAAGCTAATATCATATAGTCTCTCACAAATCATGAATCAGAGCAAGTAGCATCTAACAAAAAAAACTTCAGAAGGAGATGAGTTAGTCAGTGAGTTTGTGTGCGTGTGAGAGAGAGAGAGTTGTCACTTTGGAAACAACATACCTGAGTTTAAGATAAAATGATACAATGAAATTGAAAATAAAATTTAATAAAGAAGGTGATGATTTGCATTACATCAGAATCTTAAGATCTCATGTCATAATCATATATTTGCTCCGCATTTTTTCAAATTGCTTGCATGAAGAGAAGCATTATTACCCATAAAAAATAGTAAGTAATTTTGTCAACCATGGGACATCTGGGAAATTCAAAGAAAATTACCAAACATTTTTCTTTCTTTGAAAAATATCATCATTGTGGACCTTGCTTACTTCCAATTACAAATATCATAAGCCTTAACTCATTGGTCAGAATTGACATTGCATTTCTATGGTAGTAACAATAAAACTAATAAGCTGAGTGAAGAAATAATCAGAAGAAATCCAAAACAATACTGCTGCGAAATATTCAACAGATAACACAATCTAACTGATAAAGAGCTATAACAATAAAAATAATCCAAAAAAGTAACAATTTATCAGAAGGAAACGAAAAAGGAGATTAATGAGATTGCATCAAACCGATATAGTGATACTATTAATATAGGCAAACAACATGTGTTCAAAATTTAAAGTAATAATTACTTGGAGGCTGGAGATACAAAAAGGCTTTTAGAATACTGTATAGGATTTGAGAGGTTAATTGTGTTAGATGAATTGAGAGAACCAATTGCATTGATGAGATCAGTGAGGATTGTGAGAAGATTGAATGGTTGGCTAGATTCACGGTTTAGCCTTTTCTCTTTGCCGTTCCAATGTCTTTGACATCGAGAACACGCAATTCTACCTAGCAGACCAATAACACGCGTGCATATAAAAATATTAAATTAACTTAATTTAATTAATTCATGCTTTACATATAAAATAATTAAAAGAATAGTATTTAAAAGATAACTATGGAAATATTACTATAAACAGCGACATAAAAAATA
>Ga0315915_1010088_pt1 | contig 10567 bp, 6 predicted proteins | sample MpolbnodulesMG_FD_207738 | JGI IMG/M metagenome (GOLD analysis project Ga0315915, IMG submission 207738) | Medicago polymorpha root nodule microbial communities from Los Angeles, California, United States - branched nodules | ecosystem: Host-associated > Plants > Roots > Nodule | place: USA... | reverse complement strand
GCTAACAGGAGATAATTCACACAAAATTTTACAGTCAAATTGATTAAAACTAGAGTCAGTAATACATAACATTTAAATATGGTTACAAGTCATGTTCATTTTTTTGGGGACTAAAAGGAAGTATTGACATTATATTTTCAAAATGTACAAACTGACCAGAGCACACAACAAAGAGAGATTACAGAGAATCAAATCCCAGAAAGGACTATAGATAGTGGAATGCAATGTTGTTAGGACTCATGAAAAAAATATTACATACTGATGGTGGAATATATAACATTGTTTTGTTCCTCAAATTCTGAACTTGATGCAACTCATGCGAAACTGTGGGCACAAAATTATTTGTTGTTTTTTCCACCAAAGAAGAATGAATAATTTACAAATATAATCTAAATGCAAATCATTTGGATTTTTCTAAGCAATAAACAAAAGAAATTTGCAAACATTTAAAAAAAATTCCTCGTGATCCGATACAAAGTCAAATCTGCATAAAGTCAAATCGTCACAGAATTTTTATTTCTACGCTTTGATCATGCAGTTGCTGCTCTTGGTACTTTCATGCCAAATCCATGCTTTGCTTTCTCCACCCTGTCATATTGTCAAGAAGACTTAACAGACAACAAACATAACCACACCACATGTTCTTTAAATATTGATATATTACTATTATATGATGAGAAAATCTTAAAATAGTGCAAGTCAACTACTAAAAACGTAACATTGATGAGGTAGTCATAGCCTATGAGGTAGGAAACTACATAAAAGAATTGAACATTCTCTTCCTTACAATATACACCAAAATGATGCAAAAAGAATATACTTACTGTAATGCAAGAAGTCAACTACATGAAATGATGCAAAATAACCTAGATTGCCGGTTACAAAACCATGCACCATCATTCCTGATAAATTCATTCTTTTTATATGCGAACGAGTAGAGCTATCCAACCCCTAAGATAAATTTGCAGTGATTTGCTAAACCTACCCATTTTTCTTTCTAATATACAAATATACTCTATGTGAAGTGAAAATAATCTAAAAGAGCTAAACGAGAATGATGTATCTGCAAAATTTTCGCTTGATATAGGGCCAAAGATGACAAGTATCAGCAGTAAATAAATTGAAATCTAGGACATTAGTTAAAATAAGTAACCAAATTGTTATTTTCTTTAAGTAGAACGTAGAAAAAACTAAGAAGTTAAAACAAAAGAGGTAGACAAGCATTTAAATGCAACAGAATCATCAGAAACTCAGAACTTACGTTGGTGCAAGTTTGCCGAGCCCATCTAGCTCTTCACCTGTGTCTACATCCAAGACTCTCCCGGTAATTTCAACGATATAAGATCTATCGCTATCATTTGGAAGTCCTCTACGAATAAGCAAATCTAAATCTTTTTGGTGAAGCTCTCTTCCGTTTACAATAACGCCGGTGTTTCCACCGGCACATTTATCAGGAATGGGATGATTAAACTCTTCTATGAACGGCTGCAAAAGAAATCAATTTATCATTTACATTGATCAGATCATAATCATATATATGAAGTTTGGAGTCTGCTAGAGTGACTAAACTTACTGGAATTATTCCGAGACATGGTCCGCCGATGACACCCCAAAATCCAGCCCGAGAATCATACCTAATGAAGCAAGAGTATAAAAACAAACCAATTATGACTACAATAGATAAGCAATCAATATGAATTTACAATTTCTTTTTTCTAGGTCTGGATAAGTCAAATTTAATGTTATTCTGTCAATATGAACATACTGTAGATGATAAAAATTTAACCAGTGTTATCAATCGCTGACCATGGAAAATAGCGCTGTGTGCAAATTCCGCTGCACCACAGTGCTATAGCACAACAATCTGACAACACTTCATACTAAATTGCTATGGTAGAAGTTTGTTAAAATTATGCTACACTATAGTGCCGCTATATGACAACACTGAACTTAATCGAGTCCACTAGAAGAGTAATTTGGCAAATTTTGTCAGACAGGTTGTTTTAGAAAGCTTGTTTGCTTAAAAGAACAGAATCCATTTTCAAAAGCTTAACTAATTTTGATTCCTTTGAAGTACTTTGATATATGTCAGCATAAGGCTATAAATCAGACTAACCAATAATTTCCTGGCTGGATTGGTCCGGCTATCTTTTCAGCCTTCTTAACTACACGATCTGATAAAGGTTGTCCATTTACAGTAACAAAACATTTTTCACGATCATCAACTTTGTCAGCTAGGGAAGAACCTCGGGAGCCTTTCTTGAAAATGTTTGCGAAAAACGATTCACCACCTTTGTTGGATCTAGCATGGTCATGTTCTTGGCTTGCGTCGCCATAATCCTGTGAGATCCCGGAGTTGGAATAATCGTGGACATCCATCTCAGATGCAAGCACTACCTCTTTCAAAGAATTTTGCCTCGAGGTATTCTTTTCTAGTTTCACTTTCTCTGGTTCTGAGCGACCACTTTGGTTGCCTTTCCCTAACCGATTCACTGCATGATTGATACTACTAGAATAATCAAGATACTCTTGAAGTGGTGAACCGGAAGGTGGAGAAACTGAGGCTTTAGTTGGCTGAATGGACTTTGCGGCTTCACCTGGTGCAGTCATAACTTCTGGAATATTTTCATCTTCTGAGATACTCGGAGACGAAGAATGGAAACTTTGCATCTCCTGCAGCTTGCTAGAGTTCAAGCTTGGGTCTGAAGCCATGACAGGAGATCCTCTATCGACTGAGTGAAAATCATAACCAGAATAATCGTCCGAGGAGAAGTTAACACGATTTGTGTTCACATGACCATGAGAATGCGACACACGGCTATTCACAACCTCGATAGAGGCATCATCATCAATCCTTGTGGCAGTTCCCTCCACTTCCCCATGAAGAGAAGTAACTAGCTTCTTATTGATGATAGAAACATTTATTTCAGAAGAACAAGCTCCACATCGCATTTTCTGCTTTCGATTTTTCACCTTAGCCAGTACTTTTTTAGGAAGTTGCAGTAACTCAAAGCAATTATGACATGTGATGAAAGGAGAACCACCAGCTATCGGATGGCACCTTTGACTACCACTAGCTGACATTACTTTTTGAGAACGGCCCGTGACAAATCCGCCCCTCTCAGAATCGAAGTCACTAACCAATCGTGTATGCAATTGCTTTTCACGAGAATTGGCAACAGGAACACCAGTTCTGGAATTATGAACATGTTGGCTAACTGCAGCTGGGATCTCATTACGGTACAACATAGGATCATTTGAGGTATGAGGGAATCTGCTGTTAAGGAACGTAGCAGGTGGGACTGGCATTGAACTTCTTATCTTGTTGTAGCAATGAAAACAAGAGCAAGAAGGCAAGTGTGGTGTAGGATTGTGTGCATATTGTTCATATGAATCTGGACCGGTATCAGTATAGCGTCCAGGAAAGTAGGGATGCATAGGTTGCTGCGTGAATTGGCGAGATAACGGATGTGGACCTCTTGACATTTGTGACCCAAAAGGATCCCCATATCCAGGAAAATAGTTAGGGTTGTTCATTGAAGACTGAAAGTTGTTGTGCATCGCCATTTCATGACCACTCGTATAACCATATGGATCATGATGATAACTGGAATAAGGAGGACCTGCCAAATGTTTATTAGGGCCAAAGAATTGCCTTGAGGTCGTCCGGTTCGACCCAGAAGGCCCATCTGGAAACCGAGTATCAGTGCCACTGCGAGGATCTGGAGGAACCACCTTTGAATCAGGATGACCCTTTTCTTTAGGATTGTTAACCATTTCAGAAGAATTGCTCAGCTGCTTTGATAACTCATCAAGCTTCCTTAGAAGCTCGGCTCGATCTTGCTCGAGGTGCCGAACCCTACTCATACCATCCATGTCTTCGTAATTACTCCATTGTTCACCATGATTATAAGAAAATCTCGAAGTTCCCTCATCAGGAAAATTCAAAGTGGAAAATCTAACACCTTCTATATCAGCCGATGGATATCTCCGAAACCCTTCCACATCAACTCTCTCCTCATTTGGCCAATTTGACATTCTCCTTGGAAAATTGGACCCTCCAACTTGAAACTTTGGTTCATGTTGTTCCCTTCTTATTGCTTTACCCCCGTCATCTCTACTTCTATTGACATCATAACCGTTCTCCGAAAGTCCTTTCTCCCTACCATCCTCATAACGATTCAGAATCCTCTCACGTCGTTCCTTATTCAACCTCCCTGAATCCCTTTGATCCTCCCTCGAGAAACCACCATTGGACTTAACATCAACATCCGAATTATCACTCATAAAACCTACATCTTTCCTAAATGAACTTCCTAATTTAGCAGGAACTCCTCCACCTTGTCCCTCATCTGAAGCCTCCCACAAACTACCATTTCCATTACCATTATTAACCTTTCCTGCAATCGAAACCGAAAACCACAATAACACATCAAAATCTCCAACCCCTTGAGTTAAATCCAAAACATCCAACTTAACTAATTGATTAAAAACCAAACACAAACAAAGGTGCAGAAACTGAAAAGTAAAAATCCTTGATCCATAATCTTGCTTCTTAAAAAAAAAAAAAAAAAAAAAAACATTTCTAAAGAGTATAAAGTCAAACAACACCTTTTAGCTAAATTTCATAAAGATAAAACAAAACAAAAAGAAGGGTACCTCTAAGAACAGCACCACAACCACCACATTGATAAACAGAATAACTAGCTTGCTCATGAAGAACATTTTGACATTTGGGACACCTCACCAAACGTAGCTTAGCTGAATCCTCCATTGCTAAACTAAGAGAACATAAACAACACACAAAAAGCCTCTAACAAAACACCATCACAAAACAAGACATGATTATTGAAGAACTTTCAACTACACAAGGAAAAAAAAACAAACAAATGAAGTCTTTTTTTGGGTGTGTTTTGTTTTTACTAAAGAATCCAAACAGCAAAAGAACAAAAACAATTAAACAAATAAAAAAAGGTAACAGAGGGAAACTGAGTGGGGACAAATTTTCTTCTGGGGTATCTTAGAACTTTGTGAAGTTGAAAACTTTTATCCTATTTCAGAGTTTTATACTGAAAAATTGAAACTTTATCTTGTGAGTTGGATTTCAGAGAGAGAAGGAAAGATATATGAACATTGTTCAAGGTTGTACGGAACGGTGTTTGTTGGGTCATAATGTGAATGAGTCCACATGTATTAACGTCTTTAGTTCTGCAGTGCTGCTGATAATTGAGTTTAGAATATTGATTGATGAAGTAAAATTGATTTTGAAAACAAGAAATTTGGATTAAAAGTAAGTTATGTTTGTATATATTCGTATAAAAGTGAGTTCGTGAAATCAATTCTAGAATCAAAAACTATAAATCATAACTTTAAGTATAATCAATTCTAGAGGCAAAATAAATTTTACTTGAAGGCAACCAAACATTTCATAATCAATTATAAACCTCCGGAATCAATTTTGGTCCTCTTAAAAATGGAACCAAACATACACTACTTCTTCAAGTAAAAATGTCAAAATTGTTAATCTAGTTGTCGTGATTTGTACAACCGCTTTGTGATAGCTTTTTGACAACTTCTTTTTCATATTTACATTATGTTTTTATTCACTCTTTATTATTTTTGACTAATAAAAATAGAGAAAAGGAAAGTTGTCTTAAATGATTGTTTAAATATCACCACTCTTAAAAAAAACTTTGGATAGCAACCTTGTAATTTGAAGATTAGTTGGTTTGAAACATTTTTTTGTACGGTCAAACTTCATAAAGGTGTAAAACCAAACTCGTTCAAATAATGGAGGAGGTAAACAGAGTGTAACTCTAAAATGAACAAATAATTTGAGATAAAGTAAAATGTTATAGCAGAAAAGATGAGAGACATCCTCGTGAAGAAGTAAAAGATAGACATAACTTGAGTCGGAGTAAAAAAAAAAATGTGAACGTGGAACGATGTCGTTAGTGTTTATTTTGATAGGCGGCAAAAAATCACTTTAACGTATAAACTCAAATTCTCAACTTCTTAAAATCACGATAGATTCACATCAACTAATGTACATATGTGCTTTTTGGTTCATTAAACGTGATGCAAACAGTCACTTATGGAATAGTCTATTTTGGCTTCATTGGATGCATTTCCGCTCCTTTCACCATCGGACTTGGTAACTGAAGTTAGAAAGTGTGTTCGATAATTCAATACGCGGATTGGCTTCAATGACAATTTCATTTACGTGTGTGAAGAAGGAACAAAATCAAGATATGGGAAGTATACACTTTTATTTGTTGACTAAGAATAAGAAATTTAAATACTATTATTTAGATACTAGAAGTTTTTTCTTTTGACTAAATTTAGATTAGATACTAGAAGTTTTTTTTTTTTTTTTAAGAAGATAAATACTAGAGGTTGACATTAGAGTTTCTAAAATCAGTGGTGAAGGCCTTCGGATATTAACAAAGAAATTATCTTGGCTTATTTTATATAGAGTTCCAACTTTAATTAGGTTTCAAAAAAAAAAAAACTTTAATTAGGTCATCGGTTAGTAGACGATAGATTAGATTCTATGAATTGGTCGGTTCTTAAATTAGATACATAATTTCAGCACACATAAAAAAGGAGAGGAGATTTTCGGCATAAGTGCGTAATCAAATAGAGAGTAAAAGCAATCCAACAAGAGAGAATAAATAAAATAAAATCGAAACTGTATTTTTATACGATGGTGGGTTTCACTATTGAGCTAACTTAAGCTTTATGAAGTAATATATAGTGTTTTGATGTAATTAAAGGGTACATGTAGAGCTGTCAAAACGGGCGGTCTGGCCCTAAACGGGCTGGCCCGGACGGGCTTCAGGCTTTATCGGGCCGGGCTAAAAAGCCCGACCCTATACGGGCTCTCGGACTAACGGGCTAGCCCGCACGTATTGTTAATTTAAGCTTGATGTTATGATAATGAGGCTGCAAATTTGTTTTATACAATATTTAGAATTGCATGCCTAATTGGCTTTATTTGATTTTAATTTGGTTAATCAAACAACAAAAAAAGAAAAACTATGAACGAATGATAAATAGAAAAGTATATTAATAGTCATGCCTCAAGAAGTGAGACGTGAGTGGAAGATGGTGAGCTTGTGAGAGTTCGTCGAATACGATAGAGAGAAAGGGAGCCGCCGGATTTAGTGAATGAATTAGGGTTTTTTTTTTTATCAATTTAATTAAGATTATTTGGGTTGGGCTGGATCAGATCTTAGTATTTGGCCATTGTCTAGTCCAGTCACACACACAGACCACACCCAAAAAAAAAACACACACATGTATTTTTGCCGGGCTGCCCGTAGCCCGAACAGGTTGCGGGCTTTATCGGGCCGGGCTAAAAAGCCCTGAACCAATTCAGACTGCAATTATTCAGCCCAGGCCCTGCATTTTATTTGGGCTTTCAGGCCCGCCCGTATGGCCCGCTCCTTTTTGACAGCTTCATGGTTATATAAAATAATAATCAACTACTTTGTCATGTCACCCCAATTTTATATGGTGATTTGAAATTTTTTGTGTAAAATCATCTTGACCCATCTTTAAGCATATAACATTCCCATGGCTCTGAGTATTGGAGAAAATCATTGTGTTTGAGCTAACACATAAATACTTTTACAAAAAAATAAAAACATAGCTACCTTGATCATCACAAATAAACATGTTAATCCCAACTTTGTTTCTAGTCGTTGAAAATGATGCATCAACGTTGCATTTGTAATCATTTGCAACCCGATTTTACCAATTCACTTAAACATATTAGTGATTTTGTGCATTAAGACCTTTTCAGTTGTCTTGTGCATTTTGCCAAATGGTAAGCAAATTCAGACCCTTGTCACATACAAACCCTGCGCAAAACACGTCATTTATCCGTATAATATCATTTCTTTGTTTCAAGATGATCCAAAACATACAATAAAACATAGCTCGTTATTAATGACTTAAAACCTCCAAAACATCGAACATGTTAACAATTATATCGTTATCCTCATTCAATATTTAAGTTATTTGTGACAAGAGACCACTTATTTACCACCAATGCACGCCATTAGAGCACATGAAGAATACATGTATGTTTATGATAGAAAATCATATCGAGTTTTAGTCCACTTTTAGTGCCATTTTAAAGTAAAAGTAGTCAGTTTATTTGTATTTTAGTTGAGATTTGTAAAGAAATTGTTTAAAAGTCATGAAAAGACAAAAGAAGGAAAATAGCCTTGAAACCATGGAAATCCACCTGAACCAGACAATTATGTGACCGTGCTGTACTTTTTACAAGTTAATCACTTTGGACATAGTCATTACAAACGTTCTAGTGAGAAGAGATGAAGCAAGAAGTGAAGAAACCAAAAGAAATGAAACAAGGAACGAAGTAACCAAAGATATTATTGTATATATCAATGTTAATATATTTTTTTATGTACAATTAAGGGCATTAAAAAAAGACAAACAAGTTCATATTTATTATGACCGGTCTCAAGGCTGGCTCAAGGGGACTGCTACTAAAGCACGGCTTTAGGCCCTCAAAATTTTTAGGCCTCCGAATCTTTTTCGCTTTAAATATGTTTTAGTGAGTTAAATTTTTTAAACATTTTTGCACCTAACTTGATTAAATGGAAATTTGTAGATATGTAGTTCATGTTGTAAGTTTGATCTCAAAGGTAGTAAATTTTTGTAGTATTAACCTTCCAGTTCAATGTTCAAACGTTGACCGTGTGCGATATTTATATTTAATGTTAGACATGCCTCAAATAAATTTACATATCGAAGATTCTTAATTTTTACGCTTCTTTGTCTAACATATTTAAAAGGCTTTAGTTCAAATTCGTTTTAGACTACAAATGCATTGAGCGCCCCTCACCAACTTCTCTCCAGAAAGGAAAAAAAAACATGCAAGTAAGTTTGTAGGACCCCGTGACCCCACAACACCGGTAGCCGCTGCTGGTGGTCCTATCCACATTTATTACTACTATTTTGGTTTCTTCAGCAAAGAGAGCATTGACATTGCCATATACCACAATTCATCACCATTTGGCATTTGGCAAAGAGAAAAAACCATGCTCTCTCTTTTGTAGTTTTGTTACAAGTCAATTCATCACCATTTGGCATTGGCGTTCCTCACAGTCAAATCTTCACCTTTCACTTTCTCTCTAACCGACATATATTTGACTTTACTTTTGGTTTTAAAATTGGATCCTCACACTTCATTCACACATTTATAGTTTTTTTATAATTAACTTAAGAGAAATGTTAACCATTGCCCCGGATACTGATTAAGGTCTTTGAATAGTAATTTATTATAAAAGTATGTGTAATCAATGCATCGGAAATTGAAATCTTTGACTTTTCTATAAAATAATTTCTTTTTTTGAAATCCTTAAAGAGTGTCCCGGAGACACTCGTTAACACAACCCTTAACTTAATAATAAAAATAGTAATACCTATCATTATGGGACCAAAGCACTAATAACCCACAACAACAAACAAAGATGAGTGTGAAAATGATTCCAAAAATTGTACCATCGCTTAATAGGTGGACCCCATCGCTAACCTGTTACACGTCTTGTTTCCTTACTGCTTGCATTCCAATTCTGAGCTCATCCTTTGAGTTATTCAATAGCTTAAATTCAAGACAAATTTCCCTCTTTGAATTTATCAAAGCCTCAATTAATGACTCCATCATAGCTTAATTGGCAAGCTCCCAAAAGTTCCATCCTAGCTTAGTTGATAAGTTGCCAAAAGATTTATTTTAGCCATTAGTCTGCCAACTTTCTTTGTATTTACTCCATTCGTCTCATATTAGATGATATGTTTGATAATGTGCAATTTTGATTTGATATGCTTTGACCGTATTTTTTACTAATATACAAAGATAAATAATATCATATAAGATGTTGAATTCGTCTCGATTAATATTTTCAAGATATTAAATTTTCATAATTTTTTTAAATAAATAAGTATAAAAAAAAAGCTTGGAAAATAATTTATGGTGCTTTGTTGGGTAAAATTGGTTAAGTCCGCATCGAGTAGTGGGAAGAAAAAAGAAGTAGATAGTTAGTAAAAACATAGAGAATTAGTTTGAGTTTTCTCCACCACAACATTTTTAGTCTCTCGAATGTGCAAAAGATTTGGGTAGTTGTGTGTCATAGAGAGTTTGTAATTTTTCCCTACAAAAATCATAGTTGAGAGTGTTTGCAATTTTCTCTCATAAAAATTACAATTGTAGTTGAAAGAGTTTGCAATTTTGTCTATGCAAAAATTATACGAGAGTTTACAATTTTCTCCTTGTAAATATTGTAGGTTAAGTTTATAATATTGTGTTATGAGATTGTGGATGTAGGTATAAAGTGTCAAAACATAATCAATTGGTAGTTGTGTTTTTTGTTTTATTTTTCTATTTTAGTGGGTACTTCCACTTGTATGAAAACTCTCTTTGGCGATTTTCCAACAATTGACATCAGAGAGCAAAGGTTTTGATCAACGAAGGAAGAGAAGCAGTATTTTTTCCCGCACCAATATTCATTTAGAGAGGTTAATTAACCATCATCTT
>Ga0315915_1010086_pt1 | contig 10568 bp, 12 predicted proteins | sample MpolbnodulesMG_FD_207738 | JGI IMG/M metagenome (GOLD analysis project Ga0315915, IMG submission 207738) | Medicago polymorpha root nodule microbial communities from Los Angeles, California, United States - branched nodules | ecosystem: Host-associated > Plants > Roots > Nodule | place: USA... | reverse complement strand
GTGGGGTCTTTATCTAGGGCTTTATATGGCTTGGAGTGAGGGTTTATCTCACGTGATTGTTGAGAGTGACTCAAAAGTGCTTATTGATATGGTTACTAACAATTGCAAGATCAATGGAACCATCCCTTCTCTGGTTCGACGTATTTAGGAGATCCTTCAGCGAGATTGGCATACTCAGGTTATTCACACTTGGCGGGAAGGCAACAAATGTGCTGACTGGCTGGCAAATTTTAGCCTATCATTGAATTCTTGGAATTTGGTTGTTTTGGAGTCTCCACCCAGTGAACTTCAAAGACTCGTTTATGATGATATTTCTGGGGCTTGCATGCCTAGGTATCTGCGTGTAATTTAGTTTTTTTTTTCTCTTTCTTTTGGGCCGTAGGCCCTCTTTTGTACCCAAAAAAAAAAACAGTCTATAAAATCAGTCTCCTTTCTCCTTCCATTATTCTATCGTTGATTCAAATGGAGGACCGTGGTATTGAAACTCTGCTGTCCTATCACTGCTTGACAAGTAATACAATTATTTTTTCTCACAATTACGGCGTGTTTTAATATCGTTTCCTATTTTTTAAATCTTTATGATGTTGCAGGTCTTTTGCTCAAAAATCCAGCTCCATCCTTTGAAAGTGTTGTCAACAAGTATTGTATGAAGTTTATGACATACATAGTCGAGTATGATGTTGAAGAGGTGAAGATGATTTTGTCTCTTATGTTTCAATTTTTTTTTTGTTATCTATGATGATTCTAATTGTGTTTGTTGTTGCATCAGGGGGCTGTTGTGCTACCGAACATGTTCATGAACGACTTTGGCAACCAAGTTCAATGATTTGCGACTTTGAGTGATGCAAAAAACAATCAGTTCGAGGTGTCGGTTGAAAGAATTGATGAGTCTGTGTTTTTCTCCAAGGGATGGAAATCCTTGCGTGATTTTTATGGGATCAGCTTGGGTGCTTGGGTTTCTCTTATATTTGTGGATGAAATGAAGTTCGTGATTAAACTGAAAGATAGGTTTAACAAAATGATTAAGCCTCCCGTATTTGATCCTCCTATGCATTTTATGATTGACAAAACAAATGTCCAGACAACTTTTGATCATAATCTCCCCCCTTTCACTCCTTTGATTTCTTATCATCGTGATGTCAACAACTTTCAAATAGAGTTTGTGAAGAAGTTAACTGAATTTGATGTATCCAAGGATTTTTTGGTATGGAAAATGTTTGTTGTAAGAATATTTATATTTACCAACGCCTGTCTTTTTTTGTTAGGTTGTTGACATGTTGATTTATTTTCCGTGTTAGGTGCTGATTAATGTTGACATGTTTATGATAGAGTAATGACAAGGGTTGGTGAGGGTAGGCCTGGTCTGTTCTTTCTTTACGGTTACGGTGGCACGGGAAAAACATTCATATGGAGGGCTATGTGCGCTGCACTGAGATCTCAAGGTGAAATAGTGTTGGCGGTTGCATCGAGTGGAATTGTTGCATTGCTGATACCAGGTGGAAGAACCGCGCATTCTAGGTTTTGTATTCCTTTCAGTGTTGACGGGTGTTCAACATGTACCATTGAACCAGATTCACCGTTAGCGATATTGATTGCTACGGCAAAGCTCATAATTTGGGATGAAGCACCGATGATGCACATACATTATTTTGAGGCAGTTGATTGCTCTTTTAGAGATATTCTTAAAGCGGTGGACATGCGAAATAAACACATTCCATTTGGTGGTAAAGTTGTGGTTTTTGGTGGTGACTTCAGACATATATTACCAGTAATACCCAAAAGTATCAGACTAGAAGTTGTACATGCGACAATTAACTCTTCTCATCTTTGGAGATTTTGTGAGGTTCTCACTCTCACCAAAAATATGAGAATTCTACACGGTGCACGTGAGTCAGACATTGAAGAAAGAAAGCTATTTTAAGATTAGGTATTGTGTATTGGTGATGGTACAGTTGGGGAAATCAATGATGTAGATATTACTATTAGTATTCCATCTGACTTACTTATTATAACATCAGGTGATCCTCTTGCTTCAATTGTTTCTAACACTTACTCAAATCTTTTAGAAGATACGAGCAATATAGATTACTTTCAAAACAGAGCTATATTAGCCCCTAAAAATTCCATTGTTGATCGGATAAACGAGTATGTGTTGGACTTGCTGCCAGGAGAAGAAAAAATATATTTGAGTTATGATAGCCCATTAGCAAATAAAACAGGTACCGATGCAGCGGACGATGTTCACACACCTGAATTTCTCAACACAATAGTTGCGTCTGGACTTCCAAATCACAAGTTGCGCTTAAAAGTAGGAGTTCCAATGATGTTGTTGAGAAATATAGATCAGAGTTTGGGATTGTGCAACAGAACTAGGCTGGTCATTACAAGGATGGGTAAGTTTGTGCTTGAAGGACAAGTCATATCCGGCTCTAACATAGGTGATAAAGTTTTTATTCCAAGAATATCTTTGATACTGTCTAATACTAGAATTCCTTTCAAGTTTCAACGAAAGCAATTTTCGCTTACCGTTTCTTTTGCAATGACTATAAACAAAAGCCAAGGTCAATCTTTGAAACATGTTGGCGTATATTTGCCATCGCCTATCTTCTCTCATGGTCAATTGTACGTGGCTTTGTCAAGGGTTACTTCAATAGAAGGTTTGAACATATTAATATCTGATGATGATGGTGAAGACACTGATGTAACTTCTAATGTAGTTTATCACGAAGTTTTTCGCAATGTATCCTAAATTGTGTACTTGGAAGGATTGACCAAAATTAAACTTCTTCATTGTTAATTATTTATGCCTGACAATTTTCCCTAGGTTGTGTACTTTCTATTATTTAACAGAATTAAAGTTCTTCTATTCCTATGATTCATGGCTTAGAATGTATCATAAATTTTGTACTCTCTATGTTTTACGACTTATTGTTATAATTATTATGACTTATTCTACTATGGTATAATATTGGCTTAGGTAACATTGTGAGTTTCTACATGAAAATAAGACCCGTGCGTCAGCACGGGTCATGGTTCTAGTATATATAAATGTTAGATAGTCTCCAATCAACCCTAATCCCGTCTTTTTTGGTGGATCTAAATAATTTTATTGAAAAAAAAGGTTTGCAAGGAATCGAACGAGGTACCCATAATAATAACTCCTTTGATCTTTTACACTAGACCACTAACATTTTTATTGAAAGATTTTGCTTCCAAAATAGATATGCAATCCTAAAGTCCTTTTTTTTAAGCCACCAACACTCATTTTTATTGTGTTTATTTCCACGTTTGATTACTTTCACATAATTTAGTTTATTTCCACTTTTTTTTTGTTGATTTCTTTTTTGAGATTTTGCATTTCGACACTCTCAATCATAACTTAGTTTTATTGTTTCTATAACTTTGAATGTAACTCTAAAATTAATAATATAGTCGGTTTGATACTTATACATGAAACTTTATAAAACTCATACATCCTACGTGTTAGAGTGTAGTTTAAAATGAAGTGAAGTAAGAAAATGCAGATAGGTTGACACGCTTTGTCCATCCGCTTGAAGTAATAGTATGTATAAATGAAATTTATTTTTTGAGGATAACATAAAAAGAACTCCATCCGTTAAGAAAAAAAAAAAAGGAACTCCACTTATTATGTTTATAATATAGTAGAGCAATGTTATACATCAAGAAAGATTTTATCAAAAAAATTTCAAGAATGACATGGTAGAATAATCACCCTTAGATTTTATCAAGAAATTGTCTTGAAATTAATGTTAGCCAATAAAATCTCTGTCTGGCCGGAACTCATGTGGGGGTGGGTGTTATGTATTTTTTTTTATGAAAGATTAATAAATGAGACTGAAATCTAAGAGTGATTATTGTGCCATGTCATTCTTGAATCTTTCTTGATAAAATCATTCTTGATATCTAACATTTTTCAATATAGTATAGTTAAGAAAGTGGAGAGTGATCCATATGAATTAGGTCTAATAGAAGAGTTTTTTTTAGGTTTAATTAAGTTTCTAATCCCTATAAATATTCACAGTTTTGTTTTTAGTCCCTATAAAATAAAATCACACTTTTTAGTCCTTGTGACATTTTCCTTAAGCATTTTAGAGACCAAAACTGTTGATGAAATTTTTTGACAGAGACTAAAAGTGCTGATGGAAAATTTTATAGGGACTAAAAATGCTGATGGAAAATTTTATATGAACTAAAAAGTGTGATTATATTTTGTAGGAACTAAAAACAATACTGTGAATATTTATAGGGAGTAAACACTTAATTAACCTTTTTTTTATAAGTTGTAACAAAAGAGACTGATTTTTCACAGCCTGGCAAGTTAAAGTTCAAATTTCGTCTAAAGCATTTAAACATTTTTAATATTCAATAGTATTTCAAATAAAAATTAATATAAAGGTGATTTTATACTTATATTTTGAATACAAGATTGTTACAAAACGACAATGGAAAAAGATAGGGATGGGAAATAGATAGGGGTATCCCTCCGTGATGAGCGACGTGATTAGGAGAAGTGCTTGGAAAAAAGCAAAATCTTTGGTAATAGTGGGTGGGGTGGTGTGAAGTGAACGTCCTATACCCAAAATGCAAATTTGGTTGGTCAAGTAACTAGTGTTTCATTAAGGCCCCACCCCTACGTACCACCTTACCTCCAACTCCAAGATTGACTGCAACCTTTGCTTTCAAAGTTCAAATAATATTATTATTTATTTATTTATTATTTGATATATTAGCCTATCAATAGTCTCTTTTAAGTATAATTCTTACTCTAGTTGTATGAACAGTTTAACACACAAAGAAACTAAGTGTGTGAAATAAAGTCTGGAGGTTCACTTTTTGCTGTGTCAATGTGGTACCACATTGACATTGACACACAAAGTATATTATACAGTTTAATTCCAGACTATTAATTCGTATGTGTGAATTATTGGAACCAAATATTCACATAAAGATTGAATTAATAGTCTCTTTTATTTATAATTCTTACTCTTTTAAGTATAATTCTTTCCCTAATATTAGTTTTTTTTTTCTTCTGTGGTTGAGGTTTGAACCTCAAATATATTATACATTGTTCTTAAATGTTGGTATATTAGTTGTTAAACTAGTATATTTTCTGTTGCTAGGATTTAAACATTGAGTTTTTAATTTTTTTTTTTTGAATCAGCAAAATTTTATTGAACACCAAATCCATGTACAAGACGAACAGAGACCGGTGAAACATGAAGTACAACCAAAAGGCGTCGTATATAGACGTAACACCTAAAAACAAACACCAACAAAGACACTCCTACAATTGACACCCACCAAAATAAACACCTAAAGTTGACTCCTATACAACCAACTACCGAAAAATGAAATCCATAACACCCATTGCCACTACTCATCCCAAAAGAACACCTTTGTAAAGGAAAATCCAATCCTCAACACCAATACTGAGCCAAATCCGAAGAACTCCTTTTCTAAAAATCATTCCGCTTCCACCACCGCACAACCTCCAGACCACCGAAAGAGCACCTAAAACAGCCCAAAACCAAACTTGAACCAATCAACTGACTTCCGATCTCGAACCAAAAGCGATGGGCCCATCAGACTTCAGAACCAACTTGGAAGGGCACCCTCACCCCCGATCCACCAGAGGAGCACCAAAGCTAGCCAAAACAAAATTGCAGCAAGACACCAACTCCCGATCTCGAAGCAACATAATCGGCCCACCAGCATCCAACACACAAAAAGTAAGACAAACGGCGTGATTTGCGGTGGTACAAAATGTCAATCAAATCAAAGAAGGAAACTGCTGAGCTCGAAGGACATGCACCCTCAAAACACCCTAAAACACCTAAAGAACCCAACACTCAAACTAGAGCCAGCGACAACGAATGTGGACCCGAAAAACAGAGGCGGCCTCCACAAGGAATCACCCACAACAACCACCTCAAAAACACCCACCTCCTTACCAAGCGACAAAACCACACCCTGAAAAAACTCCCGCCCGCAAATCATTCTGACTCCAGATCTACGACTACTCATCCAAACCACATCAAGAGAACCCCTACCTACACCCGCGCAAACCAGATCACCACCACCTCAACCGAAGTCACTACAACACAAAAACACCCCCCACCACCAAACATCATCCCCACCACCATCACCTCAACTGAGCCACCACCACCACACATCACCACCACCACCACCATAGGACTACCCCGCCAGATCACCTCACCAAGAAACAGACGACAACACAAAACACAAATCTAGAGGAAGACGAAATCCAACAACAAAACACGGGCAACAACGCCGGTCTGAAGCGGACACACAATTCATATCGTATAGAGGCGGCCGCCGGTGACAAGGAGAAGGTGTCCATCGCTAGAGTAAACAACAACACCAACCTTCAACTGGTCGACGCAACACACCGCTACAACACCTCCCCGGCACAAAAAGCCTCCCACCGAGCCACCACCACATCACCACCATAACGCCCTCGCCACCGCCCAACTCGACCAGCACCACCCCAACACCACCAAACACTATTCGACAAGTTTTGAAGGTAGAATGACACACATTCTTTGGCAGCAAATAAAGGACGGTTGTTAGCCTATGATTGCTAACATGGTAGTAATGAGACCACCTACACTTGTCCCAGTAATAACAACTTGCATCCTCACCGACTATTACTGCTTCCATTGATGCAATCAAACATGTGTGTGATTGAGTGAGTGGGGATGGAAGATCGGAATAAACAACCAGATGTAGGAGAGAAAACATGCTAGCAGGAGGTTTGATAGAGAGCAGCCGCACCATATCTGGAACAAAAGGAAACACAACCGCGGACCAGAACTCGACCAGACCCATGAACGGAGAGCAACAACCTCAGCCCATGTCTATCAATTTCTATTGTTTTAAAGTGATTCATCTATTTGTTTTCCATATATCCACACGAATAAAAAAGTTCATTTCAAGTTGTTGTAGTATCCTAATTGGATAGTTACTTGTGCATTATTCAATTAATTTTCATTTTCCCTCTTGGCTGCAAGTTGTAAAATATGAATACTTGTAAAATATTAAAATCTATATATTCGATTTTTCAATGACCAGTTACTGTTATTTAAGAAAAAATGGGATCAATCTATGATCTTTATCTAGACGAGGAAATATATCTTCGATTTACGTTTTCTTAACATAGCTCAGTGACCTACCAATACCTAACTACGTAATTTCGATGCAGTTGTTGAATTGGTGAATGGTGATGGTTACATGACTTCGATGTGGCTTGAACCGGTTAAAAGGGGCAAATTTATCCAAATTTGTACATGGAAGAGGAAATCAAGTTAACACGTTTTAGACCTAACTAGATCGTCTACCCGTGTGACAGCACTGATCATATACATTTTTAAAAGTAGATATTTACAAGTATTATCTATCTATAATTTCTAAAACCAACAACTTTTTTTTTTTATAAAACCAACAACTTAGTTAATTTAATCGATCCTTCAAAACAAATGTGCAGATCTATATAAAATATGGTTGAAACATTATGGAGACTGGCGCCAAACATGTGAAATTATACAAACTTATAGCGAGACATTCCACAAATTTTGTAATATATCGAGGGAAAAAATGAGAATTGGCCAAAGATCAATATTCTCATTTACTTTATAGCAAGGCTAACTTTATGTATGATTCAAGTTGATTGATTTGTTTTTTTATGATGTATTCGTTTATCATTGAACATCTACTGTCTTAACATGATGTTAGTGTGTATAATATTATTTTTTAAAAAACATGGATCCTTCTTATATCATTACGTATGACAAAGTTATTAGCCATAAAACTAACTGATTAATTTAAGATCCAAGTGAGCATAATCTAAAAATAAAGAACCAAGTATCCATGAATCATTCATGCAAATCAATAGTAATACATGAAGACAAATCCCAGTTCAAGACATACACATAGGAAATGGTACACGCCATATAACAAAAGACCACACTACACTATCAATGTCATAAATAAAACAGAATTTCTCTCAATTGCTGGAGCACCAATTTTGATTGCAGTCCCTCGAGACAGTCATCGAAGTGTGCAGTAGTATTTCTAATTTCATTGTGTAATTCAGGGCTTTTCAACGAATGCATTAGTGCATTTCCATACATGTCGCATGTCATCAATAAAATAAACATTCCTTGTGTCCTTTAAAAGAATCGACTCCAAACAACTTTAAAAGAATCTGATTGTACATCATCCTCACTTAAAAACTTGACAGAACCATATGTAAAGTTCCTGAGATCATGTGCATAAGGAACATGAAGACTCCACATTACAAAGTACAATCCCATATGCTCATAAAACATGAGTCGGTTCAATCTTTGAAACAACGGTAGAGAATGTTTTGGATACACGATCTCCTTACCATAATGATACTTCACTTGGATGACGAATCAAGCTGGTTAAACGTTGATCAAAGTTACAGAACCACTATCTCGTAATTCGTAAACATTATGGAGTTCAAGCCATCCAACACTGAAGTATAATCTTCCGATTATCTTCTCAATTAGGACTTCAAATTGATTGTAGGCAAGATCATTAAAGAACACAACGTCTCAAGTTCGACCCCAAAGTCTTGATCAACAATGTTGGAAAAACCAAATAATTCTGTTATATATGAGAAAGGGATGACACATGTTCTGCTTCCAAACAATGTAGCAGCAATGAGTAAAAATAGACTTCAACAAAAACAAAAAAGAAAAAGATAAAAATGTAAAACATTCTTAAATGAACTAATTGACACACATTCTGCTTCCAAACAATGCCCTTCACTTCTATCCAAAAAAAAAAACAATGTCCTTTAGAAACCCTAAACTAAGAATTTTAGTTTTGCAAAGATACTAAAAAAGGAGCAAGTGAAGGAAATTGTAAAGTTAAAAATTTGTTGACATGTGATCAAAATCATTGAGAATTTAGCATGATTTACAAACTATTAACTCAACAATAGCTTGTATCCAATGTCTTATAATTTGGTCGGACTCACTGATTGGGTGATACAACATGTGATCAAAATTGTTCAATTGATATGCTCCCGTGTTGTCTTTGGCTTTTAACATGGACTCAAAGCCATATGAATCTATTACAACCAAATAGCAAATCAATGAGATACATGTAATGATCTAAAAGCTCTGACATTTCTCAAAGTAACTTATCATGGATTACTATTAACTATATTAAGGCATCAACTCAAATTAAATACAAAATTAGCATAGTTAAGTTTTGCACAAACAACCACAATATGCAATAACCAATAGCACGAGAAGAATAACCCAAAGGGTGAAAATCAAGCCATTGAAAACAATAAGATCAATAATAATTCAAATACCCAAAGATACAACATAGAATATTCTGAAAACAAAAAGAAACAAACATGTTTTTACAAACACAACCCCAAACAATTCCTCAATCTAATAAGGAATGTTATTTATAAGAACAAACAAAACCAAACAAAAATAAATGATTCGTTGTTCTCAAGAATGATCTGATACGATATGAGGAGAATATATAAGCATTACCTCACCTTTTGAATCCGAATCATCGCCGAAATGCTATCCCGAAGCGTGAAAGAATCCAGAAGCTCTGCAATTACCTCAATCATTGAAGAAGAGTAATCCGTCATAATATGTTGCTTCGTTCTAGCTGCCGCAATTCATAGCTATGGAACAACCACTTAGTTCACCACCGCCACCAGAGTTGAAAAGGGAATAGGAAGTAGGAGAATCACATGAACTTTTCGGCGGTGAAGGAAGAAGTGAATGAGTAAGGACTGACACGTTTTCGGTGATAGAAGGCTTGAACGGAAAGAACCCGCCATTCTGAGGTCCATGGACATGTGAGGGCAGGCCGTGGTGGACAGAGGGAGAGTAAGCGTGTGTTGAAGAGAGAAAGCAGTGCTGGAAAAAAAAGATGAACAAAAAAAAAGTTGATAGGTTGTGGGATGTATATAGGAAATAAAACATCATTGAATGTGCATTGAAGATTGAAAGTTTATGTTGTGTGATGGATGGTAACTAATTACTAATTGGTGGAGAGAGATTTCAAATTTTAAATTCAAATGGGGGCGCCAATTGTTTTTAGTTTAGGGTTGGAGTGTTAGGAAGGATTAGATATAAAGATATATCAAATTAGACAAATGTAAATTATTAGGTCAAAACCGAGACATTTTTATTGATATATTGGATACTGAAAAATAATGATATTTGTAGAGTTATTTTTGAAACAACTTTTAAGACAATTCTCTCTCGTATAAACATTGTGTTTTTACTCAATCTATATTTTTAATTCTCTCAATATTGTTTTTGTTTAAAAAAAAGAAGGAGAAAAAGTATTGTCCTAAAAGTTATCTTATGAATTGTTGCACAAATATAATTTCTTTTGGATATTTGCTGCTATTTAAATTTAGGACTAACAAATGAGAGTTTTTTTAAGTAGATAAATGATGTTTTTTTTAGGGTTAATAGACTTTTACCCCTGTAATATAGGGCACTTTTGGTTTTTCCCCCTAA
>Ga0315915_1010067_pt1 | contig 10575 bp, 11 predicted proteins | sample MpolbnodulesMG_FD_207738 | JGI IMG/M metagenome (GOLD analysis project Ga0315915, IMG submission 207738) | Medicago polymorpha root nodule microbial communities from Los Angeles, California, United States - branched nodules | ecosystem: Host-associated > Plants > Roots > Nodule | place: USA... | reverse complement strand
ACTTTACATACTTAAATTTAAAAGGGTTTTTCTATCATGTGCAAATTTGCACATGTTAAGAAGTTTAAAGTAGTAACTTTGACTTGGAACTTGTGTTTTTTATATTAAATATGTAACTTTTAATCAATAATTGTTAGTTTTCAATGAAAAGATACTACTTTTAGTTACCTTAACATGTGCAATATTGCACATGTTAGACAAACCCAATTTAAAATGCATGAACTAATGTTTTAAAGAAGAGTGCCTAAAAAAGGAAAAAAATAGCCATATTCATTTTTTGACCAAAGAATGCCCGTATAACTACTTTGGTTCAGATTTCAAGTAAATTCAAGTGATTATTCAAATCAATTTAAACTGTCCTCGTGAGATAAGCTTAATTGGTATGGACAATGCATAATTCATACAAGATCCAGGGTTCACACAAAAAGAAAGAATAAATTTAAACTAATTTTTTGGTAAAATAAATCAATTCAAACTAATTTAATTAGTTTGTTTTGAATTACCGTAACTTTATCATGTTAGTTTGCATATTGGCTATCGACCCGTTGATGTGATAACTAACAAACCATTAAAGGCCCCTTCAATGAATGTATTAGCATCACCGTGTGTTTTCATGATTGCTAATTTTGTAGCTCCATACATCTTACTAGTACTCATCTACAATCTCAATCGAACTCCGAATAACCAAGACTATTTACCCTGGAACCGACCTCAACCGGTAACGTATCAGGGGATCGAACTCAATCTTTATAATTCTATTAATTAGGTTTCAGTCTCTTGATGCGAAAATTGCAAGGAAATATGCATGCATGTTAATTGCACTAAAAATAAATACTAAGCAAGAATGATGTAACATATTTATTAATACCTTGGAAACTTGATTGAGAACTTCCGATTGATTAGAGGAGCCAAAAGCATTGATGACTTTCCCAAGAAGAAGTGTCATGAGAGGATTTGCAAATCCATTAGCCATGGCAGCGATAGTGCCAATGATCATCAACGTTACATCAAGACGATCAGCAAAACTAAAGAGCTTGTAGAATGGAACTTTTTGGTTGGCTTTGTTAACATGTTGATGGGTAGATGATGAAGAATTTTCATGTACCTCAGTGTTATCTGCCATCACTGTGTAAACCCTAGATTGAATCTTAAACTAGTGAATTAAATGTTTAAACCCTAGACTTGCATGTGAAACTAACTCTATAATATAGGTCAAGTCTCGTGAAAATAGAGATTCTGTTTTGTTTTTTTTTTTTGTTTTTTGAGTAGTACGGTTAAAGGAAATTTATTCGTCAAGAAAAAGAATACTCTTCTGAGTCAAAAAGTAACAAACTCACCGTATATTGCTCATTTATTAGATGTGTAATAATGATATACAAACACAAAAAACTTGACACAAATACAGTGAACAATGCTTTTTTTCCCCATATTTTTATTTTAATTTTTTACATTTTTTTGAAAAAAAACATTTTTTTTTCGTATAGACAACTTTAATCACAAAAATGCAAGGAGTTCTCTTAAAAAAAATGCAAGGAGTTAATCATATATTTTCAAAAATTACAGAAGTACATTTATTCAACAAAAAAAAATGATTACAAAGTACATATGTTTCAAGTATGGTTAACATCGTATTTTGTTTTAACCCACTTGGGATGTCCTGGTGGTGTTGGTTTTGGATGCTTCTCCTTAAAGTTTTAGGTTTGATGATTCTTACATGTTTCAATTTGAGTGAGCTAGTTTGACTTTTTCAAAAACATCATATTTTGTTTTGATTAATGAAGTAGTGAAATTGGTTAATTGTACAACTAAATTTTTGTGTTGTAAAAATCATTCTTTGTAATAAAAAATATATTTTTTAAATTTAAATAAATTGGCAAATAATCAATTGAGTGAATAGGCATTTTTGTCCATGAATTTGCAAGGACCAATCAATTTCGCCCCCCAATTTGTCGAAATAGCCAAATTTTCAGTTCTCTTCTTATAACCATCTTTCCATTGTCACATTTTATTCGCATACATCAAACCAGTTCCTTAATCTTCTCAACCATCATCATCTTCATCTCTCCAAATGATCTGATTCCATCACCATCCATCATCGTTTGCAGGGCCGTTTTGAAGGAAGATTTCATAGTTTGTGAAGGTAAATCATTTCCCGTTCGTTTTTCCATTCATGGCAGTTCATTATCTCCATTGTTTGTGAACTCTTTTTCATTTTCATCCATTCATTTCCATCCTTAAACTTTGTTTGACGTTTGATTTGTTGGTCACACAGTCATACGTTTAGTAGAGTTTGAATTCATTTTACGGTTATCAGTTTATAACTTACAAATTTGTTTTTTTTTCCTTTCATTTTGGTTACTAAAATTGATGAACATGAAATCAATGTTCTTAATGAGGTAGTGCCTGCAATCAATGTTGTTGTTGATGAGGTAATGCCTGAAATCATTGGTGTTGCTAATGAAGTAGTGTTTAAAAGGGTATGTCTCATAGTTTCGTACTGTTGTTTTAAAATATAAGGATCAATTTGCTAGTAAGTGTGTTAACTTAGGGACTGATTTGATTGAAATTTTTTGTTGGGTATAACTACAAGGAGGTATGGCATGAGAGGACCAATTATTTCAACTGAGAGGCCTTAGCAAACACAAGTGAGGGGTTCAACCCCGATTCATGGAGTTTATCCCAACACCAGAATTTCCAAAGAAGTAATGAGACATGTTTAAATTATGGCTTACTTATAATAGTATTGTTTTTAGATATGTAATATTTAGGAACTTCATGTTTATGACTTATTTATGCCCCTAGTTAGGTTGCTTTTGGATATGTAATATTGCTGCACTTGTTTTGCAATGGTTCACCATTATGACTTTATTAAGGGTGGTTAGAAACCATTATTTTGGGTATGTAAAGACTTGTAGTACAATGACTAAATTATGAAACAAGTTGAATATTATGCACTAAAAATTGTGTCTCTCTTTACTTTTTACTTTGTTATGAACATATAAGCATCAAGGATCAATTTCATAACTAACTATGTTAACTTGTGCCCTAAGGGCACATGTTAAGCAACTCAAAATGGCAACTTTGCATTGGAAAACATAATATATTAATTTTTAAGAAGTTGAATGCACGACTTTTTATGCGTATATTTCTTTAATAAGTTCCTTAACATGTGCCCTTAAGGGCACAAGTTAACATTTGCCTAACTAAATATATAGTTCAAAGACTTATTTGGTAGTTTTGCATATAATGTATGGACCGATTTGATGTTTTTGAAATAATTCAAGGACTAATTTGCTTATACAGTAACATGTTAAAAAAATCAAACAAGCAAATTATGTCTATCAAATACTTAATCAGTCTAAGCTCACTTCCTACAAAATCAACTTTGTACATCAACCGTGTCCTCCAAACCTCTTCTGCCACTTTCCTTAGCCTTAACCATAGACTGAACTTTCTCCATCAGTCCTGCTTTTCCCCAGCATCAATTCCATTGTTTTTAAAGTATTCTAGTTCTTCAGCTTCATCAATCCAGACAAAAAATTTACAATCATCATCATCATCACCCTATACCAAGGAAAATCAAAATCAATCAACAATAAAAATGGATAACATTAAACAGCACCTAACCATTGTTAAAAAAAACCTCTGGCAAAGGGCAATCATAGAAAGTCCTTCCTTGGGTTTTTTAAAGTATTGACTTTTCTTACAACACAAAGACCGGGAGACCAACATTCAAGCATTCCGATGTCACCATTAAACATGGAGCTTGAAAATGAAGCTCGAGTTTGAGAGTTGTTTTGACCATACATCCACCACCCATCATTTAGGATTCCATATGGACAAGTTTTATCAAAGAAATTTTTGGGATTTTGGATTGTAAATGGGAGAAAAAAAATTAGGGTTTGACATTTGTAGAATTCGGGAAGAAGTATTTGTTAATTAATGGAAGAAAATTTGGGGATTTTGGACCGTAAATGAGAGATTGAAAAATTCGGGTTCCACGTTTATAGAATTGGGGAAGAAATAGCCATTATACAACGGCCATGAAGAAGACAATGTTTTTGTGGATTTCAATCAAATTTGTCCTTGGATTTTTTTTTTCTTTCACTTTTGTTCATATTAGTCCTGGTTGTGTGACATATGACATGGCACGCCAAATGGGTGGTTAATATCCAACGTCAGCATTGTTAATCACCCAACTTGACAGGGGGACGAAATTGATTGATGGTTAACAAATTCAAGGACTAATTGGCTATTTCGAAAAATTGATGGACATAATTTATTGGTCCTTGCAAATTTGAGGAAGAAATTTCCTTTTCTACCGTAATTATTATACGTGAACAGTGTTTGGTGACATATTTGTGTCATGATTTTGGTGTTTGTTTATCATTACTTTTTTAGATATATAATACTATTGATATTTGGGTGGGATTTGGTTCGGTTTTGAGGCTAAAAGTCATTTGAACCACAAGATAAAAAATAAACGGTTTAATTTGGTTCGATAGGCTTTTAAAATAAAAACCAAACCAAACCAATGTGGGTTAGGTTGGCTCGGTTGTTGCGGGTTTTTTGTGAGACAATATAATGATTTGTTTCCAATAGTAAAATCAAGTTAAAAACGAGTTATTTCCAGCAATATTTCCAACATTTCAAATTTCATCAACATTACAATTTCATTTCAATCCAACGATGTTGTCATTAATATAGACTAAATTAATAATATTCACAAAAAAGTAAAACTCTTCCGTACAAAATGCAAAAGACTAAGATTTTATCATTATCTAAAAGTTATAATTGAGTTTCTATGATTTTATATATATATATATATATATATATATATATATATATATATATATATATATATATATATATATCTAACATAAACAAATCTCCAAAAGTTCTCATTCAGTTTCCATTGAGCTTCCATGGATACTAGGTTGGGTGACATAAGTTTAATTAGTGATTCCTTTATGTTGTGGTTTGGTTTGATTCAGTTAGTACAATAAAAACCGTAAACTGGACCGAATCATGTGGTTGACTCAAAAAATGGTCAAAATACATCTGAACTAAACATAGTTTTTTGCTTTTTTCAGTTTGGGTTGGTTCAGTTTGCGATTTTCTATTGAATTTTAGGTTTTCGTCGGGCCTACTCGATCCAGATCCGGTGGTTTCCTGCTGGTGTGCCATGGTGGAGTTCACTGTTCAAGAGGGACTGGCTGCAGCTGTTTGTCATTTCGGGTTTTAATCACGTAACAAGCTTATGTTGGTGTTCTTTCTTGGTGTTTTATTTTGTTGATTTGGTGTTTATTTGGTTGTACCTTAGATTGCCTTATTAAGGGGTGGCGCTGTTGTTGATGTTTATTCTGGCGATGCCTTACGGTGTTTGGAGCTATAAGTTGTTGTCTGGTGTTGCTTACAACAACTTCTTGCTGGAGGTTCTATAGTTGTGATTCAAGTGGCATCTGTCGCATCGCATTGTTATAGTGGTGTAAGGTGGTTATTGGTGTAGCTTGTCGACCTCGGGGAGTCAGTTTTCATGTGGACGTCTCTTTGGTGATGTCGTAGTGATGATGCGGTGATTGTGTCGTGGTGATGTCATGTTGGTTTTGTGTGGTTGTTAGTTGCCGTGGTTTTAGCTGTGCGGCGGGATGGTTGGCGAGGTAGGGTAGGTTTGCGTGGTTGTAGTGGTGTGCTTCGAATGAGGTGGCCGTGGATAATTTGAAATCAGATCTGGTGTTGGAATGCTTGATGAACGGGAGTTGATTACTAGGGATGGTAGACTTGTTTTAGGTAGGGAGTTGGATGTTTTATGGGTGTTTTTGTGGGTGGTGGTGAGCAAGTTGAGTCTATTGTTTATCTTGCTGAAATTGCATTTTTCAATTTCATTCTAAACCATGAAACTAAGAGATGTTGTTTGTTTTTCCACTAATTTAAGCCTTTTTGTGGTTGGTTCTCTACTTCAAATTTTCTTTATTTTTCTAATAAAAAGAAAAAAAAGAAATTGGATAGATGAAAACTATTAATTATTAAAGTGACGATAATCATCCTTTTATATCATCATTGTGAAGATTTGAACTTAATCTTTTTAAGTCAAACTCATACCATTGCTGACAAAGTGACAATAAGTAGAGATGGAACAAGTGACAGAAAATGGGATGATCTATGATGGGGTCGATCTGGAAGGAAACTATTAGTGTTACTAATTGTTTTAACGAAGTAAATTACGCTAAAAATAACAAATATCCTACATATTTTAGTGAAATTTAACCTTTTTTTAATTATAACTTAAATATAAAAGAATAAAATATTTTAAAGGGTTAATAGGTCTTTATCCTCCTGTAATATAGGTCATTTTCGGTTTTCCCCCTGTAAAATATTTTTTTTGATTTACCCCCTGTAAAATATTTTTGTTTTGATTTACCCCCCTAATAGGCCAAACAAAAACGAAAAGTTCTTGAAAAAAAAAAAAAAATTGATTTTTATTTGGCCTATTAGGGGGTAAATCAAAACAAAAATATTTTACAGGGGGCAAAATCGAAAATGACCTATATTATAGGGGGGTAAAGACCTATTAACCCTATTTTAAAAGAACAGTAAGTTTAAAGTAAAAAATCTCTCACAAAAAGGATATCCCCTTTATATATTTTTATTGGTTATGTATGAGTAACTTACAAACTTTTAATATATCTTGATGTTGCAACTAATAAAGCACATCGGGCACTATAACCTAGTAGTTAATGAGTTATTCTTTAAAGTTTGTGTCACAGGTTCAATTCCGTCGAAAAAGATGACAAAGCCAAGGATTTGAATTCAAGATAATGAGTTAAGAAAACATGCATTTGACCGCTAAGCCAATGCATCAAGTAGGATTATATTTTCAAATTGAAGATATGTAATATAAAATTTAGGCTTTAAATATAATAAAAAAAAGGTTTGATAGCCAAACCAAACCTTGCACAGGCCACCCCTGATCACTAATCAGTGAGATTATTCCATCAATAAAACCATATGATATGCATAAGTGCATAACATTTATGATATTCTAGTGTTATTTCCCTTAAGCCCTCTTAAACACAACCCTAAATGATGGGACTTGATCACTAAGAGCCAAGTGCTTTTTCCCATGATCATAAACATATAACCCCAGTTCCCTACACAAAGTCTGACATTTACACACAGAAGGACAAAAAGAAAGCACATAATCTTTATCAGCTTTCTCAATCTTAAACCAATTAAAAATTGTGTCAAAACCCGGATTACCTTCTACACCTCCTGTAGCCAAAAACCACACCCCCGACAATACTTTATTGAGCTTCCAAACTTGTGTTTGAGTACATGTAGTTTTTGTTACATAGGATTTAATGTTGAGATCAGTTGAGGTTAAAATCACACCTTGTTTAGCATTATAAGGTGTGAAAGTAACTGCTTGACCATTCTTTACTTCAAGCTTCTCTTGAAGAACATAAAGGGGACATGTGTTATTGTTGCCGTTGAGGTTGTTTTCATTTACAACTGTTAAACCACCACCTTTACCTCTTAAGACTGGTAAAATATAGTATTTCACACCTGTTGTTACTTTCTTGCCTGAAATGTCAAGAACTGGTTCAGGTGCTGCAAAGGTTTTGCAAATGAAAGCAAAACAAATAATGCAAAATGCTAAGAATGAGGTTTTCATGTTTCTCTATGGAATTAGAAGAATAGGTTTAGATGAATGTTTATAGCAGGAGTTTGTCTCTATTTATAGGACTTAAAGGGAATATAAGTTTGTGTGCTTTAGGATCGATTGGATTCCACTTGTGTACCATTAAGGTACCAATGGTATATACCATTGGCCAATTAGAGTGTCCAACCCACCAATGTTACTCTATAAATGCTTTATTTGATATATTTTTTTAAATAATGTGCCACGTGGCACATTCTAATTAGGCAATGGTATATACCATTATGGTACAGATTGGATTAGTAGAAGGTGATGACTTAGGTGAGTCATTGTAGGACATAAAAATGCAATATATCATTTTTTTTCTCCACTGATAGGTTGACACATTTAATGTATACACCCCTTTGTACCACTCTGCAAAAATTAAGTTAACTAAATATATGGTCTGCATGACCACATTTTTATAGTTGCATGACCACTGATTATTTGGTTAACTAAGTGGAAAAATAGTTGTTACTCGCATTTTAATTGCATGACCACATTTTTCAACTTCTAAATTCTGGAAAAATAGTGGTAACGCAAGTGGAAAAATATGATCACATAGACCTATATTTAATTAACTGAAATTTTTTAAAATGATACAAAAAATTTACGCAATAGAGGTGTCAACATATCTTTATTCTTTTTTCTCTTTATAGTTGAAGTGAGACAGAAGTTTCAAGAATGACATCAATCATATCATTATGCAATTGCATATATTACAACCGATTGGGCAACTTTTTTTTTTTTTGTTCTTCCGACTGGCCAACTTTATCTCATAGAAATGTGCAATTGCCCCATCAGAGTTACTTAAGCCATGATAAATATTTAACACTATTTATGGAGACATATTTATACTAAAAATCTTGAATATTATTAAATTTCAGAATTTTACTGATGGTAAAAGATATATCTTAATTCAACATTTCGAGTTTGAACTCCACTAATCCTCTTAAACGAATTTAAATGTAAACGTTTTTATAAGTTTTTGGATTCATTACGTCTGGACTCTAAATTATTTTTATCGAAATAATTTTGAATATTTTTAAAATGTGTTTTTATAGTTTATAAATATTATTTAATCCATGGAAAAAGGTTTTGTGTTGTTCACAAGTTCATTTCTGCTGCATAGTCTATTTGCTAAAAATACATTTCTAAAAACATGTGATTTAAATTACTTTAAAATGTGGGACCAGAAAATTGATCTGTTAGCCATATATATCCAAGAAAAGTGGTGGTGGGCTAATTGCAAGCATTAGTCACATGTTTGCCCATAAGCCTCATTGCGCGTGACAGCCATGATAATTGACTTTGCCATTTGTTTATTTTTTTTGGGTGACATAATTAAAAACTAGAAAATTATAAACATAAATACTTCCACAATAACATAAATTCAACATAGTTGAAACTCAAATTATAAAGATATGACTAAATATCTCAATGACTTTCAATTTGGTGTTGAAGTTTTAGGTGGAGACATTATGCATAGTGCTGACAGAGTGTTGAGACTGCGACATGAAGATGGTTCTTGGACTATGCTCACAATAGATTTTTCAAATGCCTACAACTTGGTAGACAGGTCAGCACTACTACATGAGGTGAGATTGAGATGTCCATCTATTTCTTTATGGGTTAAGTTTCTTTATGGGCAGGCGGCGAAATTATACCTTGGTAATGGACATATTATGTCTGCCATTGGAGTGCAACAAGGCGACCCATTAGGGCCACTCCTTTTTGCTCTTGAACCCTCTTATTCATCATATCAGATATAGTTGCAAACTTCTTCTTCATGCTTGATATCTTAATTATGAGACTCTTATAGTAGATTCAGAGGAGATGGCTAAAGCTCTAGACATCATTCAAATTTCTGGGACGGAACTGGGCATTGAATTGAATATTCGTAAGACTGAGATCGTTTGGCCTTCATGTAATGGTAATAAGAATCAAGGGGGTTTGTTCCCTTTGGATATTAGGAGGTTGATATTTTGGGTGAAATGGCTCGGAGGGGTTGTTATCAAGATACAAGTTTTATTGAGGGGCTAGCCATGAAGAGAGCTTACAGGGCTACTGAGTTAATGCATCTTATTCCACAGTACGAGATCCTCAGAGTGAGCTTCTTCTAAGAACGTACCAACTGATTCACATGGAGGAAGCGGCTATGTTGTTTGATAAAGAGTTGTGTGGAGCGCTTGAGGACATTATGGTTGGTGGAGGTCCTTTTTTTGGGAACCTTCAATGGCGGTTGGCGTCTTTGCCTATTGGGTTTGTACTCAGCATAGAGGCTTCCCCATACACGTTTGCGGCTTCTCTAGCACAATCATGGGTGCTACAAGATCATTTTTTTTTAGAGATAATGGGATAAGTGGTATGGACATGCACTTTGATAATGCTTCAGATGGTCTTCGTGGTACAATTCCGGATTTTGCAAGGACATCTTCCCTCCTAAAGCACATCATATTTTGGTGAGTGCCCTTTTTAGTAAAAATGTTCAAAATATGGAAGTTAATTTTGACATGACCACAATACAGAAGGCGGTTTTGAGGTGTTTGCAAGCAGCACAGGCTCAAGATTTTCTTTTAGCTATCCTGGTTGATGGGTTAGGTCAGCATATGTCACTAGTGGAGTACCATACTATCCTTATATATCGCCTTATGGTTTCTATATTTCCTATTGATGGGGTGTGCCTTGTTCCTCGTAAGGCGTGCATGCATACTTTTGGGGAGCATGCAATTCATTGTAAGGAGCTTAATGGCTTTAAGTACATACATGACTTTGTTATGGATGTCCTTTTTTATATATTCAGGCAGGTGGGAATATCATCAAAGAAGGAGGGCCTGTGAACTTCTTGACTGACCCACTAGATAAAAGATCGACAC
>Ga0315915_1010062_pt1 | contig 10577 bp, 11 predicted proteins | sample MpolbnodulesMG_FD_207738 | JGI IMG/M metagenome (GOLD analysis project Ga0315915, IMG submission 207738) | Medicago polymorpha root nodule microbial communities from Los Angeles, California, United States - branched nodules | ecosystem: Host-associated > Plants > Roots > Nodule | place: USA... | reverse complement strand
TAAAACTTCAAGCTTGGGTCGTTGTCTCTGTCAGCAAATAACTTAAATTGCACTGTGGTTCCCTTCCGATGAACTATGAAAGTCCTACGTTAAGAATATAAATCTTTACTTATATCTTTAGAATTATACACTCTTCAATATATAAATAGAAAATTAAGAAAGATGCACACCATTTATATTCTCCAAGGATGACTGAGGAAGATGCCGGGTCTGGTCCAGAAATCAGCTTTGGTGTCAACACAAATTTTGAATATTTCATTGACACATCATTACCAGGTTCAACAATGTTGTAGGATTTCATAAAATTCCGAATTCTTCTTCTAGACCTGCGCACTGAGATTTAAGAGAGAGAGAGAGAGAGAGAGAGAGAGAGGAGGAGGAAAATAAGTATGAGTATCATAAGGAGAGATATTGTTGCTATGTTTAAAGAGATGCTTACCACTTTCTTTCTCCGCCTCCACATACAAAGCAGCAACCTTTTTTCGTGCATCCAAGTACAATTCAGTGACCGCTTTTTTCAATGCATATGCAACATGCTCCTTTTGATTCGCAATTAATGCATCAATCTTCTTTGTCAAAGTAGTAGCCAAAGAAGTAGCAATAACATCATGCTCTGTTTGGGCATTTATAAACAGGTCATTAAGCTTAGCTCTCACTTTATCCATAACAGACGAATCCTCTTCCGGATCTGCTGCAATCAGTTCATCATTTAGTTTAAACAATTGTTTTTTATATAGTTTTGACGCATCATTACCATCTTCAACAATGCCACAGGACTCCAATTTTTTCCGAATTTCGTTACGAAAATCTGTGAGAGAGAGAGAGAGGACAATAAGTTTGAATATCAAAAGGAGATTTTGTTGCTATGTTTAAAGAGATGCTTACAATTTTTTTCCTTCGTCTCCATCTTTCTTTCAAAATCAAAAAATTGTATGAAATTTTCTCCTGTTGAAACAAAACCCTATCTTATACACATAAATACGACAACATGAAATTGATTAATAGAAATTATGTTATATTATAATAATAAGATTCAATTCATTCAAGAGCTCAATACTACCTGTGTTGCTGCGTTGTCGCCGCTTCTCTCTCTACTCTTACGATCGGATTTGCTAAAGACCTAGTATTAGGGTTTAGGTGGATTTATTTGTTTTATTTATTTATAATAATTTGGAGTGGGCTATTATTGACTCCATCTTTTTGTTGGTAAGTGCGGATAGCTTCTACTTTTTGCTGTTGCTTTTCTCACCCTCCTTTCTTCAGAAAATGCTCCTGCAAAATTGTTTTAAAATGAAGTATCATTTACACTTTCTAATGTAATAAGTTTATCATAATTTAATTTAAATACTCAATACCAATAGTGCATAAGTTCATTAGTTAAGTAAAATTGTAATGTCTTTTAACAATATCATTATATTTTTTAATTTGTTGTAAACTAGTATGTGGACCCGTCCGTTCTAAGCACAGACTAAAATTTTGTCATTCTTAAGAAGAGAATACTGTCACGTAGAATTTCGGTTCTTGATTTCTGGATGGAATTAAGGGATTTAGGGATTATTTGGTGCCTTAAACTATAAGTTTGTAATATTTATTTTGTCTTTGTTTACTTGATTTTGAGGTGTTGGTGCTGAGTTACTTTGGATCCATATCTTAATTGTAATGCTTGATTTCATGCGCACCTTTAATTTTTTGGATTTTGGCTCTACTTTGTACGATGATAAAAGCAGCACATGGTGTCGTGTTGCGGGTAAATTGCCAAATGTAGCATATGGGTTTGAGTTGTTATTGGGCCTAGGTCTTTGACCGGTCCAAAACACATAGGATATCAAGAGTGCCTTTCCACTAACATATGGACAAGCCAAACGGTCCACGAGCTAGTTCCAGACCTGAGAAATATTTGAGTATTCCGAGATCCTTTATATGAAAACATTTGCACAAGTATTGTATAAAGTGTGGCATACATAAGTGTCATTCCCTGCAATCACGAGATCATCATCATATATCAATACGTCCTCTTGAGTATGTGAACAAACTCTGATATGGAGGGAACTCTTGAAATCAATCTTTTAACACTCATCATCTCTCGTCTAGAAGTGATTTATTTTTTTATACAAAAGACATGATAAAAATGTTTTAGTGTCAAGATTAAAATTAAGCATAATTGTATTTTTACTGGTAATTAACTTTTATTTGAAGGAATTAGATTTTATTTCAAAACGGTAACACGTCAAAAAAATCATAATGGAGCATAATATTACCAGCTTGATCCTCCTTCTCTCAATTCTCTGTCGCATGCATATTTGAAAACATTATCCATGTCTACTTAAATGTGTAGTGCTTCAGCCAAGTCATTGTGCTGAAGTCTTTAATGAGCTCTACCAAAATACGAATCGTTCAAAAGAATCCAAATTTGATTCTTAAATAAAATAATTTTTAATTAGACTCTACTTACCTTCCAACTAAACTACACGTTGTTATTATTATTATTAGGGTCATTAACCTGGGGGCCCGAGGTTCCCACCGACAAGTGAAGTGCTTCGTAGCACACTACCTTCGCATGATTGTCCCTGGCCAGTACTAAAGACAGGATTGACAGGAGGAAATCAAACGTTACTTTTGCATGATTCCTATTCCGGTAAAGGGAAAAGTCCAAGCCATGAAAAACATTTGGACTCTGAGTCTGAGCATTTACAAAAGAATCTGTCATGCTCCACTAGATTAATTCATTGGAGTTAGGGACAATGCAATGCACAATGGCCAAACATCTTTATATCCGCATCATCAATCTATAATGACGTATACATAGTACTCTCTCCATACCACAGTTATTTGTAAAATAAAAATTAAAAAACTTGAAATGAATGACTATTTCAATTAGTAAAACTTGTGTCACTTCAAACTTAATATCTTTCACGTTTTATTTATAACAGTGGTAAAAATCGATACTTGATAAAAGTAATTTGATAAACATACTATTCTATTTTTTCATTGATACATTTTACTTAATCGGAATGAAATGATCAAATGGACATTTGAATTTCTGTCTAATCACTTCACGTTGTCCTTTTATTACATTAAGTTTTTTTTTATTGAAGCTACAAAGGAAACATTGAAAAGTTAGGGATACAAGGGGATTTATTTTCTCACATAACTAAAAAGAAAACATGAAAATGACAGCTGTTCACGTCTTCATGCTTGAAGTCAGGCTTTGCTTACCAATCCATTTTCAACACTAGTAGAGGTCTTCTTGACCGGCCATGGTCCCCCTGCCATCACTGCCTCAATCTCTTGTATTTCCCTGGGACACTTGGTCATATTGTAGCAACCAGCGGCAGTAACAAGCTGAGTACATCATAAAGAAATGAGTAAATAAATAAATAAACAGAAAAACTCATACTACATAAAGGAACAAGTAAACAAATATGCTCATATGCAGAATAGCAAATCATAATTTATGTTGTTCAAAGAAAATATATATATATATATAACATTTTAATATACTTTTCTTCAACAAATTAATAGGGACTATACTATAATATGCATGCTATGGCAAATGTTATATGACAGAAAAAACATTAATTTCAACTTTAGTGACACAATGAGAAGATGGAAATGATAAACTACAAACTAGTTTATCCTCTAAGTTCAGCAAGTGGAATACCACATCACTCTCAATCCGCACTCCACCAAAGCCAGTAAATCTGCTAATCACTTCTTGGTTAAAGAACTTGGAAGTTTCTGGATTATTCATGGCTGGAAGTAATAAAGCATCAATAAAGTAGCATCCAGGCTCCACAGTGATAACCTAGACGCATAAAAACAAGTTACACTGTCATCAAGTTCATATTTCTGTTTCCATATCACTAAAGAAAGTATTAACTAGTTGAGATTGAAGGAAAGACAAACTCAACCAAGACAACAAGGGTTCAGAGGTTATAGTAGTCAATATGTTGATTTTAACTTTCAATGATACTGTGCATAAAATATTGATAAATATCACTCCATAGAAGATTTCATGAACAAAATTCTTTGCAATAGATGGTTCAATTTCAATATCAGGAAAGATTTATTAAACAAAATAAATCAAGTTTTATGTGCATCAAATTGTGCCATTTTTAACGTGGTATATATCACAGCCCATAATACAAAGTACTCCCTTTGTCCCATAATAACTGAGCCTTTTGTTCATTTTACACATATTAAGAATAAAATGGATAAGTGAAAGAGAGAGAAAAATGGTTTTGAGTGCCTTGTAAAGTATTAGTGCATTCCCCCTTTATCATATATGTAAAGTTGAATTGGGAGTGATGAAAATAGTATTAATTAGAGTTCTAAGTGAAATGGGTCAATTATTTTGGGACAATTTTTTTTTTTGCAAATGGCTCAGACATTTTGGGACGGAGGGAGTAACAAGTTGAGTTGCTTCATTCAAGTTACCACCTAGAAAACATTTTTGTTAATGGAAAAAACCGTAACTAACCATTCCTTCCTGGAGCACTCGGGCCGTACGCAAGGCTTTTAATCCAGGTTCCTTTCTTCGTTCCAGGCCCTGCAAGCCAAACCAACATTTCCAAGAAATCATATGAAAAAGAATTTGAACATTACAGAGTTTGGAAATATATGGAGATAATCCGTACTAGCACCAGACATTTTAATCTTAAACATACATGGAGGGAGTAGTTTAAAACACTTGCACCAAAAATTCACAAATACCTTTGGGTAGCCTCCAGGGTCATGTGTGTCTATACCAAGTAAATGCCCCAGACCATGCGGCATAAAAATAGGACCCAAGTTTGAAGTCATCATGTCATCAACATCGCTACACACCAAAAACCAACAACATAATTTACCAAAAGATCGTACAATTTATGTCAAGAGGCAAGTTGGCCAATGGAAGTGATAAAATAAAATAAAATAAAAATATATAACTTAAGTTACCCTGCAACAATCTGTCCCTTCTTTAGTGACTCCAGAATCACTTTATGTGATAGTCTGCAATGTTGATGAGGAAATGAGTAGAAACAATGCCAAATATCTAGACACAAGAGTAAAGTAGATGCTTCAACATTTTTTTTTTTTGTGGCTAAATCGCAGTTTTGGTCCCCCTATTTTCACTCACTCACAGAATTGGTCCCCCCCTTTTCAAATCCAGATTTTTGGTCCTCTGACGTTGTCGATTTAAACATATCTAATGATATCTATTGGTGGCTATATTTACTCTCAGGTTCCCCCATTCAAGGCAGTAAACTCTCAATCAAGCTGTGACAGCTAAAACAAGATTTATGACTGGACATGGCCAAATCACTAAGGCGACACTTCTGTTATTTTCTGGTCCAACTACTGATGGCTATATTTACTCTTAGGTTCCCCCATTCAAGGCAGTAAACTCTCAATCAAAAGTTGTATAGTCAGGATTCAGAAAACTTCTATGGAGTAAAGTACTGATGTAGTTAGAAATTATATTTGTTCCCAATCCCAACTGTTATAGTTTCAAACCAAGCATGAAAGATAACATTCTAGCAACCTAAAAGAAATAATGGTACTCAATCATACATGTGCATATCAACCCAGCTTACTCCAGGTTTCATTGAAGAGATGACAGCATCATGAGCATCAAGGACAGCCTGCAGAACATGGAAAGTAAAAAATCAAGAAATACTATAAAACAAGAAATTGAGCTATATGAAAGGTACATTAACTGGGTCATCCTAACAAGCAAATGAATTCTAAAATTGGTGGAGCCTGCGTAGGAAATTATTATCTGTGTTTGTGAGAATTTGCACTGCAGTTGTTTATACTGGTGCAGCTTGCATATTAAGTAAAGAGCTTACAAATTATTTTCCTTTGACAGAAGAGGTGTTAATATAAAGCACTTACATTATATATAAGGGATTGGTCGCTAGTAAATTTTCCATTTATCTGCACCAACAAAAATAAAGTTAAAGTTGAGCCTAAAAAGATTACTCCAGCTAGTAGATAAAGTGACAAGCCGTATACTACTAATACCCCACGAGCGACGCACAACATATGGATAAGCATTCAGGTAATAATTATTAGAGTAACATGATAAATAAATGAACAAACAAAGGAACCATGTAGACGTCTGATGATTTGGTCACATAGCTCAAAAGGGTAACAGGTGCGCAACAGATAAATTATGTATAAAGGCCAAAATTAATTTTTGAATGTAAATGGAAAGACTCACAGGGTAAGAACATGTTATGTCAGACCCATAGAAGTGGTGTTCAGCTCCCATATCAAGCAACGCCATGTCTCCATCTTCCAACGTCTACAAAAGAATGATGTTTTAAAATTGTATATATCTCTTAAGGCAGATAAAACACAGATCATCCAATTTAGCCTGCAAATTCATCTTTTTTGTCTCTTTCTAAAGGTAATAAAGTCCTATTTCAACACTAATGACTAGGCATGGGATTGGATTCTGCAACATTACGATAGCCAATCAACCATATGGCATTGATTTCAATGACAATAACCTTCAAATTCAGAGGGTGAAAAAAAACTGTTTCATACCTTGTCATTAGGAGCTCCTGCATGCCCGTAATGTAGAACGGCACTGCATTAATACATGTGTGTTAGCCAGTCCATTTTGTGATGGAGATTGCATCCATTTAAAATTAAAAGAATATAAAACCTTTTACATCATATAGCGGTTGTATAAATTTCCAAACAGCACTCTGGGGTGAAGGTTGCTACTATTTAAAAAGAAAGATACTAACTAACTAACTAACTCTCTCTCTCTCTCTCTCTCTCTCTCTCTCTCTATATATATATATATATATATATATATATATCTATATATATATCAAGTGGTGGCAGAACAAATTTACCTTTAAACAATTTTAACAATGTTGATAATTAGTTGCTAGTGCCAAAACAAGTCTGAATGGGAAGAAAAATATCAAGAGTTTTTTTAGCCATTCATTTTTTTAGCATAGATAGAGCCAAGAAGCCATGCTCAATTCATACAAAAGGCCATTGAGCAAGGTTTTATTCAACCATAAGTATCTAAAAATCACAATAGCTGAAAACTATGGTGACATTGTTAGGAATGAAAATGTATACCTATTTTCACCAGTAGCACAAATACACGTATAGGAGCAATGCCGACATCCACCATACATGTAGGTGTGGTGAAGAAAAATGCTTTCAAGCTGATACTCTTTCATGCCCACTTTAGCTTTTCTCATAACCTGTTTCATTGTAGCGTAAAATATATTGTCACTCTCATGAAAGCATTTTCACAAAACTTATGGATAAGGTCATTCACAGTTTCACACTTCGTCATTGATATCCTAGATCTTTCTAAATTACCAACAGACAGTGTACCTGTGATAACTCCGCCATCCTCTGATGTTCTTAACTTGACTAATTAAATCCTAAAAATTTCGGTGGAAAATGGAAGGTAACAAACTAAAGGAAAATCATGCTTATTTTGGTTTACGTCCTCTTCCCCTATATATAAGACCCTCCAAATATATAAGGCCCTCTCCAAATATCAAGGTGCATTAATTAACTCTTCACAAAAATACCCCAATTTAAATGAAGAGAATTAAAAGATTAATCATTTCTCTCTCTTAATAATTGAAGGATAATTTCGGAAAGAGAATGTTTATTATTGACAAATTTAACTTAATTCTTGTGCTTTTAACAAGGGGATCTTATATATAGGGTCGGAGATGATATTTATTACAAGAACCATTAAAAACGAATACTCTTCGATATCCCTGTCAGAACTCATTTTGTCTATTATGTTTTATATTTTTACGTCTATGTATATGTAACAATTTTCCATAGTCTCATTATCAGAGGAAAATTAAACTATTTTGCTTAGTTTTATACATCAGCCTCATATTATAAAGATAAACCAACATGACTAGAGATAATAAAAATTAAACTACCAGTACTGCAAGATCAAAATACATAAAGTTGGTTTCCTTTAGTACCATTCCGGCATCCCCTATATACCTCCAAAGAACATTTCACATAAATGTTGGTAAAGAAAAAGAAACACTCAAAACTCTGGCATGTTAAGAAGACTAGTTACCTCAATATGAGCTTCAGAGCTTATATCATTGGCAAATTGAATAAGATCAATTTCCAGCTCTGACTTGACGACACGACATTCAGTCAATATAGGATGCAAAATCATCAGATCCTTATCAAACTTGTCGATGCCCTATTAAATTATTCAAATTCAAATCATAATCATACACCACTAATTTCCTAATAAAGATGCTAGTAAGCAATCCCATTTTATCAAAAATAAGTAACACAATAGGATTGGCATTGCTGAGATTTAATGCAGGAACAGTTTTGGGTCAAAATCATGGAAAATAGTTGTTTGTTCAAACTCCGCTACGCTACAGTACTATAGCGTAATAGTGCTGCTATCGTCACTATTTGACAACAATTTGTACTAAATTGCGTATAGGGAAAAGTGGTTTGTTAAAAAACCACTGTGCTATAGTTGATATTTGATAACATTGCCCGGAGTAGTACACAGCTGATAATTCACAATGGTAACCTAATGCTTTAATGAATAGAAAAATAGTAATTATAGAAATGGTAAGAATTAAGAACCTGAAACTCTGCAGGCTTAGCGAAATTATTGCTATCTGTGTTAAGGCCGTGCAAAAGAAAGAGTAGGGGTTTCCCTGAACCCTGGTAATTTTGTTGCAAAACAGTTGCAATCTCATCCGTAAAACAGGCAGTGGTAACCATGTAGTGTTCCTGCAAAACGAGGATGCATTTGCATACATGTGAATGCACCGTCAAACAAACACTATATAGCACCAAAACTTTACATTGAACACTCAATCAGACATGTATCAGTATCCGACACCGGCACATATGTATACATTCAATCATTTCATTTTCTCAAATTATTACCGATGTGAGTGTCGAGCCAGGTATGCTTAATTCATGAATCATGATATGTGAATGCATAAAAAAGAATGATCATTGAGTGAATTACCTTAAAATGGGAAAGTGATTTGATTTTTCCCATCCAAACAGCATACTCATCAGGCAACCTAGGAGCAAATAGAATAGAATCCCCACTCCCAACATCCTTAACAAACAACAAAAACAATAACACATACATAAATAAATTTTCCTAATTTCAACAACATAAAATTGAAAGTATAAGAATAAGATTACGAACAAGAGCTCCATAAAAACCAGGTTCTTGAACTCCAAACAAATAAGCGAAGTAACTCTCTTGCCTGCAATTAGCGTTGGTATTAATAAAATTGAAATTAAAAGAATTATTGATGATTGAGATTTGAAGGAAACCTGAAGAGTTCGAGGTGATCGGTGTCGTAACGAGTTTGTTCATCGCCACCTTGAAGGAGGACGAAACCGTGAAGAGGAAGAGAAGATTGAGAGAGGTGTTGGCGAATGGATTTGAGAAGCTTCTCACGGTTTTTAACATGAACTTCAAAATTCACTATAGGAGGTGATAGTGATGAAGCCATTGCGATTGCTTCAACTCGTAGCTCAAAACACTTGTTATGTGTTTAGTCGTGTCAATAAAGGTTAGATGTAAATGAACTAAAAAGTGGGTATTTAACTTTTCAAAAACTAAGAAGTTGTTGTTTTAAATAAAAGTTTTTTATATTTAACTTTTTTAACCAGAGACACTAGTTAACATGACTCATAATATAAATTCATTACAGTAAACGAATGTCACCTTTTTGTTTTTTTGTTATGTCTTCGATTATCGGGAGAAAATAGTCACGTTAATCTGAAAACAAACAATATGTAAAAAAAGTTTAACGAAAAATTGTTCACTTAAAACATCGAACTCATGTAAAATTCATTAATTATTTAAACTCAATTTATTAATTAACGAAGACCACATTTACATGTAATAATCGATCTCCACCGTTAATTTGAGATAAGTTGAATAATAATATATCTCAAATAAATTATTGTAATAAAAAATATTATTAAATAATCTTTATTTATTGTTGGATTGAGATCATATGACAAAATCAACAACTTCGCCACCTTTTTTTAGAGGTACTTTGCCGCACCATTATTGCGTGTATTTCAAATTCAAAATAATATTGAAACACTTCTATCATATACTGTTTTTTTTTAAGGAATATCCTGTATTTTTTTATTAATTGTAAAATAATTATTATTGAATAAAAATATGAAACAACAAATAAAAGAGAAAGTCTTCCATAGACACAATCATAAATCATAAACATTTAGACACACTCACATCAAATTAAAAAATTAAAAGAGAATAAAATTAAATGATGTTGATTGATGTGATCTAATTTAAATTTTGCCATTTGATGCGAGTGTGCCTAAATAATATCAATTGTATTTGTGTTCATAAAAGAGTTTCTTCAAATAAAAATATCTAAGATTTAGCATCTTCCTCGAAAATCTAAATGCTTTAGGAATGGGCCCGCCAAAGGAGGAAGAGGGGAGGTGTTAATCAGGTACGATCATCGGTACCTCATCCCTGGAACAACAAACACTAATATATATATATATATATATATATATATATATATATATATATATAATATCCTGAC
>Ga0315915_1010057_pt1 | contig 10579 bp, 6 predicted proteins | sample MpolbnodulesMG_FD_207738 | JGI IMG/M metagenome (GOLD analysis project Ga0315915, IMG submission 207738) | Medicago polymorpha root nodule microbial communities from Los Angeles, California, United States - branched nodules | ecosystem: Host-associated > Plants > Roots > Nodule | place: USA... | reverse complement strand
TTATAATAGGTAACTATGTAAGAATTTATTCCCATCTCCATAGGAACTTTATTCCCACCCTTTTCCTTGGAAATTTCAGGAACATATTATATCCGGGAATAAAATTTAGTAAACTTGTAACAAGCATAGGTATATGTATTTCTATCATTTTATTCTCAGGAATCAACAAATATAACTTGAAACAAACACACCGTAAAGAATTAAATATGGATGAAAATTGTCAAACCATTCTTTTGAAAAAAATGGTCAATGATAAATGATTGTTATGAAGGGATTCTGAATATGAAACATGCATAAGAAACGTAGAAACCAATATCAATCCCATTAATCGAATATAGTATGCAAAAAATTGCGTCAAGTGAATAACAAATGAATATTAACTCATACAAATTGAAGAAACTCAAATCAATTCAAGTTAGATACTCCCTCTATTGATAGTTATAAGCAAATTTGATTTTTTAGGTTCATTCAATTAATAATGTATGTGGTCTATATTATGAGTCACAAACATCATTAATTGAACGAACCTAAAAAGTAAAATTTGCTTATAATTGGCAACGAGAGAATATCATACAAAACAAGATAACAACTATTTAATTTCAATTCATCAAAATAAATGTTTGAGCCAATATTTAAGAACGAAAAATAATACACTTAGCGAAGAGAGAGAAAATAGCAGTTTGTGGAAAGTGGAAGAGCTGTTGTAAGAAGTGGCGGACAATTTTAGAGGTTTGTTGATGAGGTGTAATTAATAAGAGTTTTTTTTTTTAGGAATAGGAGAATAGTATATTGAATATATATTTTGAAAGTGAAATTAAATCAACAAAAACTTATGTGACTTAATAATAGACACTATAAAAGACAACCATATGTAATTGTGTTCAACTCTATACAAGTAATTTTTAACATCTACTAACAATATATGAATTAATGTTCCTAAAGAAAATATATATTAATTAATATATTATGACATAAATATAAGAAAATAGTTTATTTTCATCTATTTTAATTTCTTAATTAAAACACTACATTAATGTTTATTTTGAAAATAATCATGAGTTTCAATATTTTATCATGTTGACTTTCTCATATATGTATGTAAAATTAGTTTCGTAGATATAATAAACATTTAAAATATGCAATAAGAGCGTCTGTAAAAAAAATGCAATAAGATCGATGCAAACATAAAAATGAAAAATTTATTAATATACACACTACATTATTGTTGATATTTTGAAAATAGTCATGAGTTTTCGAAATTAAATCACATCGGATTTCTCATATATGTATATAAAAATTTGTTTATGGAGATATAAATATATAAAATCTACAATAGATGCGATACAAACATGAGAGACGAGACCTGATTAAGACAGACACATCAGAGAAAGACACAAGAAGACGATCAAAGTCGATATCATCTTCATACAACACAGTAGCACCCCCAAGGACGGTACCACCAAAAGGAATTATTTCTCCATCTTCACTGAATACAATGTGAGCTAAGCTAAACCATCACCGATGATTTGAGGTACAAAATAAGATGAACTAACAATTGGAGGTATAAAAGAATCCATGATAAGAGTTTCAATTGAACAATGTTTTGCATATAAAATAAAACATTATTTAATAGAAACACTACATTAATATTTATATTTTGAAAATAGTCATGAATTTCCAATATTTAATAATTTCGACTTTCTCATACATGCATATAAAATGTGTTTAAGCATATATAAGCAATTAAAATCCGCAACTGGAGCAATGCAAACATTGAACAATGTTTTGCATATAAAATAAAAACTCATTTAATAGAAACGTCACTATACTAATTTTGATTTTGAAAAATAGTCATGAGTTTTCAAAAAGTTATCATATCGACTTTCTCATATATATATATATGGGTAATGCTAGAGACCACCCACCCATAAATGAGAAGGTGTTCATTAGCATACCACACCTATTTGTAAAAGACAAAAAAACCATTTCTCTTTCTTTAAAAACAAGTGAAGAGAAAAGGGTAAGATTGTAATCTAAAATTAATTACTAAAATATTCTTACTTTCCCTTTTCATTTCCTGCTGCCTTACCCGACCCTGTTTCCAACCAAAAGCCCACAAGTTGTTCATCTTACTCCTCTCATCAGATGCAGCTCCTCTCACAAGCCTCTTGCCCCCTCATGTGTAGCAGCTCCTGTCATCATCTTTGATTTTGATTTATTCCAAGCTTTCTTTTGATTTTGAGTTCAAGTGCTTATCCATCATTTGTTTAAGGGTTAAATAAGTTTTTCGTCCGTATAAATATTACGAATTTTGATTTTAGTCCCTAAAAAATTAAACTTAATGTATTTATCCTCACAAAATTTTTTATTTTGTTTTTGGTCCCTAATGGATATAATTTTGACATGTTTTTGACATTTTTTAATATAATATGAATATATAAAGGTTGAACATAATGAACAAACATAAAATTGATACAATTTGAACATAAAAGAGTTATAATCTTGACATTCAAATGAACATAAAATGGTCATTAAGGACCAAAAACAAAATAATTTTTTTTATGAGGATGAAAACATTCGGTTTAATTTTTTAGGGACTAAAATCAAAATTAGTTATATTTGTAGAGACGAAAAACTTATTTAACCCTTTGTTTAATTCAAGTAGAAGCTTTGACGTAAAGTGCCCTCTTGTTCAAAAGTCCACCATGTTATCCAAAATCTTCCTAATGCAATAAAAAGGTAATTTTTATTTTGTTTTGAAATCAAGTATTTTGAGATTTATTCATCAAATGGTTAAATCTAATTTCTTCAGCTGATGTAGTTTTTGTTCAATCACCATGTACTTTTAATCTAAGTTCTTCACATAGTTTCTAACAATAAATTTATTTTTAAAATATGAACGATTCAGATTTAAGAGCCATATGCATCCAATCACTAATGAAGAAAGAGAAATGGTTTTTTTGTCTTTTACAAATAGGTGTGGTATGCTAATGAACACTTTCTCATTTATGGGTGAGTGGTCTCTAGCATTATCCTCTATATATATATATATATATATATATAAATATATATATATATATATATATATATATATATAATTGTTTCACATATATAAGCAAATAAAATCCACAACTGACTCAATTAACTCTTTAACTAATTTTTGTATATATAAGAGAAAAATATTTAATAGAAACATTACATTAATACTCATAATTTTCATTTAATATCTGTAAACATTCGACGATATTAACAATCTAATTATTTTTTACATAATTATCATAATGTTATGTGGCCCGTCGAAAATAGGTGCTCTATTATACACCCCCCTTGGGCTCCTTATTAGCCATATGGATCAACTCTTTTGGTAGTTAGCCGTAAGAAGAGACCAAACTATGATACCACTTGTTGGTCTATATGGCTAATTAGTTTATAAGCTAGAGGGGGGTGAATAGCTTTTTGAAAAGTTTTTCCGGAGTTTTAATAAAACGTAAGTTTAACAAAATCGACTATTGGAATTGTGCGCGAACAATAATGAACAAAAGAGCTAATATATGTGCTATAAGATTTAATCATAGAATTGAGAGATTCACGATATAAATCTTATTATACAATCAAACTTTAATAAACCTTGAACAATGTACAAAACTATTGGACAATTTCAAATCAAACCTATATGAACAAAAACTATGCTATCAAATGAAAATACAATACACGTGAAATTATAGAATTGAATAGATGTTGCAATCAATTGATCTAAGCAAATGATTTAAAACCTAATTCAATGAATTAGATAATCTTTCAATGAAAAACAACTTATATCAACACTAGCAATTATCCTAACAATTATTCAATTAATCACATGCAATAGCAAAAAGTAAATAGGATAGGGAAGAGAGATAACACCGATATTTTTATAGTAGTTAGCTCTTTCTCGTCCTCGCTAGAGCTACGTCTACTCTTCTTGTTGAAGTACGTCTTCACCAAGGTCATCCATTAAGTAACAAATGTTGATTACAATGTGTTTACAAGAGTTCCTTGAAATTAAACCTAATTCTTCAACCCCTATGCAAACACTCCCTTAAACTCCAAGTAACCCTTGAATTTTGTGCTCCTTGAATCTTCGAATCCTTGATTACTCGTGCACCTCTTCGAACTCTTCACTCAAGCCTTCGATGTTACATCCGGTAAACGAATCCCCTTCGACTTCAAGAACTGCTAGAAAGACCCCCAAGACCTTTGGAGGTGGAATGAGATTATTCACTTCACTTTGAAGCCTTGATTAAGCTCAATCAATCTTCTTGAGAGAACCAACTTACAATCCCTACTAGCACCCTAGCAAATCAATGTGACTCAATGTACAAAGTGATTCTAAGAAAAAGTGTTTAATCTTGAAGAATTTATGAACAATGTTTTTTGAGACCTGGAGAGAATAGTTGCAAATGATTCAATGAATTAGGAGTTATGAGGAGGAGATTATTTATAGAGGAGGGTGTTAAGACTAAATTTTTGCACAAAAGCAACTGAGTGAATCGATTCAATTAATGAGTGAATCGGTTCAAACCATATAAGACAAAACAAGAAAAGAGGAAAATGTGATGAAGAATGATACGTGTCTAGCAAGATTTGAATCGACTCAACATACCCATAATGAGAATTGATGCGATTCATTTCCAACTTGAATCGATTCAAAGTAAGTCAGAGAGTTTGATGAATCACATCAAACAAATATGATACGATTCACATTTGAATCGATTCAATATATTTGTGATACGATTCACATGAAGTCAGAGAGTAACATGCAACTACTTACGAACCTATGAATCGATTCAAACAGAATTTGATACGATTCACACAAAGTCAGAGAGCAATAAGCAACTATTCAACTCAATTTTTGAGACACATGATGCATGATTACTTTGTTCGTGAATGCTTGACTAGCTAGGTTATTATTATACATTCTAAGAGCATATAGACAAATCAACACGAAAAAGGAAAAAATACATTATGACAAGGAACATCATCAAAACTATAGCTAGAGGCTTCAGAACATAATCTCAATTATATTAATCTAACTGATTTGTCCATGAAAGCTTTATTTAATCAATCATTTTAAAAGATAAATTCAGAACAAAGAAATTATACCTCCAATGTACGGGGCAATTATAATTTTGCCGTTATATATAATGATATTCAGATCAAAAAGCATCTTCACTACCATCACAACACATGCATGATGCATCAATACACGAACTATGACTATGAGACTATTTTCTTGCCATCGAATCGGTGATTCATCTTCTTTTGTACCTCCAATTGTTGGTTCACGTCATACTGAAACCCCTATCATGGATTCTTTTGTACTTCAAACTGTTAGTTCACCTCTTACTGAAACCCCTATCTTGGATTCTCCAGTATCTCAAATTGTCGTTTCACCTCATATTGAAACTCTTATCATGGATTCTTTTGTACCTCCAACTGTTAGTTCATCTTTTTCTGTACCTCAAATCATTGGTGATGGTTTAGTTTAACTCATATTGTATTAAGTGAAGATGGAGAAATAATTCATTTTGGTGGTACCGTCCTTGGGGGTGATACTGTGTTGTATGCAGATGATACTGACTTTGATCGTCTTCTCGTGTCTTTCTCTGATATGTCTGTCTCCAATCAGGTTCCGCCTCTCATATTAATCCCATATTATAATCAAATATAGGGTCTTAGATTGTATTGTTGAAAAGTTTTGTTTACTTAAATTGTATTGTCTCCAATCTGGTTCTGCTATATTTTAAAAATAATTATAAGTTTTCAATATTTTATGATATCGACTTTCTCATATATATATATATATATATATATATATATATATATATATATAATTTGTTTTGAAGATATAAGCATTTAAAGTATGTAACGGGAGCGATGCCAACATTTAATGATGTTTTGCATATAAAATAAAATTTTATTTAATAGAAATGCTATATTAATTTTGATATTTTGAAAAATAGTTATGAGTTTTCAAAATTTTATCATATCGACTATTACATATCAGTACATAAAATTTTTCTTATGCATATATTAGCATATAAAATCATCAACAAGTGTGGTACAAATATTTAAATGTTTTAAAAATAAAATAAAAAATTATTTAATAGACACACTATATTGATATCTTGAAAATAGTCATGAATTTCCAATATTTTATCATATTGACTTTCTCGTATATGTATATAAAATTTGTTTATGCAGATATAAGCATTTAAAATATGCAACAGGGGCGTGCACACATTGAACGGTGTTTTGCATATTAAGTAAAAAGTTAGTTGACAGAAACACTACATTAATTTTGATTGTGAAAATAGTCACGGATATTTAAAATTGGGTAAATACCTCTTTTCGTCCCTGTAATATTAGCGAATTCCAGTTTTAGTCCCTGTAAAAAAAAGATTTAGATTATGTCCCTGTAATTTCAGATTCTTCCACTTTTGGTCCCTCATTCCACCACGTCAGTAGAATCTGCATAAATTACGTCCCTGTAATTTCATATTCCTCCCACTTTTGGTCTATGTAATTTCATATTCCTCCACTTTCCGTCTCTCATTTTATGTGCCATGTATGCAGATTCTACTGACGTGGTGGAATGATGACCAAAAGTGGAAGAATCTGAAATTACAAGGACATAATCTAAATCTTTTTTTTACAGGGACTAAAACTGGAATTCACTAATATTACAGGGTCGAAAAGAGGTATTTACCCTTTAAAATTTTATCGTATCAACTTTATCATATATGTACATAATTTTTTTTCCTCATACATAAGCAAATAAAATATACAACTGATGCAATTCATGTATTTAACAATTTTTTTGTAAATATTAAAAAAAAATTAATAGAAACATTATATTAATACTCATAATTTTCAATTTATATATATAAACATTTGAACTATTAACAATATAATTATTTTTTATATAACTATCAAAATGCTACGTGAAACACTAATAATTTTTTGGAATGAATTGCAAACAATATTAGTTATCATAAATTATGAAAAATTTCTCTAGAATCTATTTAAAATTACCTCGAAACACTAATAATTTTTGGGAATGAAATTGCAGACAATATTAATTATCATAAATTACGAAAAAAAGTTCTAAGGTCTATTCAATCAATCATTTTAAAAGATAAAATCAAAACAAAGAAAATGTCTCTCTAACGCACGAGAGAATTATATGTTTGCAGTAATATATAACTAGTGTCCAGTCCACTTTTTGTGTTATGCTAAAGTATTTCTATATTTTACTATGTTTCTGTGTATAAACTATTGATAAATAGCATGCATACAAAAATATAATTTATGTTTCTCTCTTGCCTGTCTATCTGTTTTCTTTTACCGTGCTAACGTTTGCATATATTTGAAGATTAAATGGACATGCAATATAATTGAGATTTGTGTACCATGTTTCTAACCCATTCCACGTGTCAAAGCAAATTACAAACTAGATGACCATACTCTCAAATGTGAGTGTTTGCAAGTTATTTGTGACTTGGCAGAGATAACATCTCAAGAAATTTTGGACTTAGGAGCACAAAAGATAAAAAGAAATATTGCTTCAATTTTAGTAGACCTATAAAAAATTAAAGCTTAGGGCACCACACAAATTAATATGCATGTAATAATTTTACTTTAAGGAAAACAAAATAATGCAATGCTCTACATGAAAATTAAAGGAGAAAGCCAAAAAGGTAATTTTCATGTACATGTTTCATAATACATTTTGATCTAGTGATTATTTAACCTTATATATAATCTGAAAGCAAAGACATATTGGCTACTCCGTTAGCCCATCGATGTGCGTAATGCAACCCGGGCTTCTCTCCCTTCTTCATGCAACACGGGCCTCTCTCCCTCCTTCTTTGTTGATGACCTTTTTTTTTTCCATTGTTACTTGTCCTCAAGACAGAACAACACATAAAAAACTTTTAACGTGTTGTACAATTTTTTATTTTGTACGATATTTGGTAGGTAAAATGAGTATTTGTGTCATACACTCATTGCTAATTAAAACAGTAAAATAGCAAGTGATGTTTGAGAAAAACAATATGAGATCTAAATAATGAAACCAATAATTAGATTTCATATATTTTTAAATGAATTGATAAGAATGCAAGTTGAAGAAACAATTTTAACAAGTAACTTAACTTACATATTGTTTAAATCGCACTATATAGTTCTTTAAATTTTTTATTTACATTAACTTAACTTATCTATTAGTTTATATCACACTATATAGTTCTTTAAACAAATATTTTATATAGAAGAAAAAAATTAATAGCAAGCATATAAATGGTTCCCTATTTTCATTTATATTATCTCTCAAGATGGACCAATCTATCTAACATTAACCCCAATTAGCATGATGAAATGAACCCTACACATTTGACTCTACAGCTATACGTAATTCGATATCCCTAAATCAATTTTTGCATGCAACAAAAAAGAGATGAAAAATGTTACTACCCTTATTCATCTATTTTTGTAAATAAGAAGAGCATGATGAAAACAACATTAATACAATCAAGGAGTAATGAATACAAACAATTTTAGTTTTTAAACATTGTTCAATCCTTGCAATATGCACCTTGAGTCACATCTTTAATTTTTAACAATCCATCATTAAGAAAGCGAACATAACAAAAGAATCAACATCAATAAAGAATAAAGGAAAACCCTTCTCAGAAAGCAACATCTACAAAAGTAAAACCGATCAAAACACAACTTAGGCACACTCCGCCGCACCAACGACATACTAGATGATCGTGCGGGTAGGACACCCTTCTCCTTTTTTCATTCTCTCTGCACCATTACTTACTCTCCCTCTCTCTCTTTTTCTCACAATCACAGGCTACAAACGACCCACCTCTCTCTCACTCACTTTCTCTCTCTATATATGTATTGCTTGGTAACTGTAACTGTTCCTCAAGAAGCATATTTTTGCAACTCCAGTGCCTTAATTTCATCATAAATTACTCACTAATAAGTGAAGAATGATATATCTTGTTAACATAGAAAACATATAAAGAAATGAAAACAATAGGAAAAATGATCTGACACTAGTTTCGATCCCATTTCATTATACTTGGTGCATTATATTTTTTCCTTTTGTTCAACAAGTTTTAACACAAATAGATAGAATATTCATGAAACCCTCTATAGCACTGCCATTAGTAATCAAAGGCATATCAATATCTAATATTGAGGCACGTGATTACATTCAATTTTTTCATGTTTTAATTATTATCGATGTCGACGTGTCAGTGTCGGTGCTTCATAAGATCAAACCAAATGCTTATTCAAGTAAGAAAAAATACATACGGTGCGAAGGCAAAGTAAACAAAACATTGTGTCAACCTTATCATCTTAATGTTTAAGGCATTCATATTATAATATCTTTTAGCAAAGTCTAAATTATAATTGGACTTCCATTATTATATGTCAGTGTAGAAAAAAGGGAGGGTTACATGCGGGGGGGCTTGAACAATTTTGAGTGATTGACATTCTCATATGTGAAACTGTAAAGAAACAAAAATCATATTCAAATTAAGACTCATAGTTCGGAAACAAATAAATAAACTTTAAAAAAGTATTTGAAATGAGGAAAGATAAAGGAAGTGATTTACCAGTTAGAGACCAAGGAAAAACTTGGTGATTAATGCTCCAATGATGGCTAATCCAATGAAAAAGAGCCAGTTTTCCCCCCTTCATCAATTAGGCAAAAGATCAAAGTTTCTCCTCTTCTTATGCTGTTACAATTTCTCTTTCGATTCCAAGATCTATTATGGCCTTCGTTTATGCGTTTAAATTTCCAAATTACATCCTTTGAACTTCAATTGATATCACACTCTCATAAACAAAATTATAAAACCGCCAAATTATTTGAAAAATAAAATAAAATAGGAAACGAAGAAAAAATAATGGTAAACGAATAGTGTGTGATCACAATAGAAGAATACATGAATGAATATTTAAAATCGTAGAAGCATATCACATAAAGAAAGAGGGTGAATAATAACCTACTAACATTTCATGGTCATCCCCTTATTCTTTCCATTCCTACTAACATTTCATGGTCATCCCCTTATTCTTTCCATTCAAATCTTTCTATGTTGCGGTTAATTAGGTTTGAGGAGTGAACGACACAATTGTAGCAAAAGTGGCACTTAACACCATCTGCACGAACCCGTCCAACCCCGTCCACATTCGTATGTTTGTTTTTGCCTTGGAATGCCACAATTGACCAAACTTCTTCCTCATTTGTTTTGTGTCTCACAGTTCTTCCCATTCTCCATTATTTGTTTTTTTTTGAATAACTATGCCTGGGGTAGTTAGCAGGAATGCATGATGACCCGAGAATTTGAAAAGGAACACAAATAACCGTGTTGTATATATTTTGTGAGCAATAGCTTAAGGGTAATTTTGGAATAAAAATTAGGCTACACCAAACCTAAAGTTTTCCCTTTATTAGTAGTTATAGACGATATTGAGATGAAAAGACATCTTCACTACCATCACAACACATACATGA
>Ga0315915_1010055_pt1 | contig 10581 bp, 2 predicted proteins | sample MpolbnodulesMG_FD_207738 | JGI IMG/M metagenome (GOLD analysis project Ga0315915, IMG submission 207738) | Medicago polymorpha root nodule microbial communities from Los Angeles, California, United States - branched nodules | ecosystem: Host-associated > Plants > Roots > Nodule | place: USA... | reverse complement strand
TTTAATGAGATGAATCTTTATCTCTTAGATCTTGTGATTTATAAAATAGTATCAGAGCCAAGTTTCAAGCAAATTGATATGAAAGTAAATGAATAAATGAGATGCATCGGTGAATAGAGTAAGTGATTTTTGACTTACTTTGTGTTGAAGCATTCATAGAGTTGTCTCTATGAACTATGACATCCTTGTCATCATCAAAGGAAACCTTACGACGTTTTTGTCTTTCCCTAGCTTTGTGATTCTGAAACCAATAGAACACATTCTTGCTCTCTATCTTACCATAAAAACTGAGTTGATTGGATATTTTCTGAATTTGATCAGTGCTTGGAGTTCTGAGCCCTGCTCTGAAAAGTTCAGTCAGAAGTTTAACTTGTTCTGTTGTTGGATTCCAACGACCACACTTTGTGCCAGTGCTGCTGCTTCCACTTTTACCATGGAAACTACTTCCAGATGATTTCATGCAAAAGCCTGACATGCTCTCTTCCATATTTCAATTCTAGATGTTTTTACTCTGAACTCAATACTTTAGCTCTGAGTTTATCTGAACAATATCCCAATCCGTGTGCATATATATAATAGATTAATACACTAACAATCAAAAGGGTTTGCACAATGGAAGCATGCTTGTTTTGAAAATAGAAAAAAAATAGTTTAAGGGCTACTCCACTAAATTAGAGAGTGGTAGTTTAGATAATTAAATGGGTTGTGTTATCTAATGTGACAAAAAAAAAAGACAAGGGTCTGGTTAACGAGTGCCTTGAGAGTTTTAACTAGTGTCCTCATGGTATTGGTTAAGGATTCTACAAATAAAAATTTTGTTTTGAAAATATAAAATGTTACTTTTGACCAAATAATAATTACATAACTTTTTTATGAAATTTTGCTTGTTTTGGATACTTAATTAATGTCTTTGAGGCACTAGTTAGCATTCTCCAAAAACTAAATAGACACTTAATAAAGTCACAAAAAATGTAAATTTTATATGAAAGAGATTTTTTTTACACTTTTAAAAATTGTCTACACAAGTATTAATGCAATTTTATTGTAAATGCCCAATGACCAACTTATCCATTCGGTGCAATCCCACCGTGCACTTGCAGTACCTTATTTAACTCAAGAACAAGCTTTGTATGGACATAGTCCATCGAAATTGACACCATAAGAAATCGAATATGAGACCTTGAGAGGAGCATACTTCAAAGTGTCAATTCAATAACACTAAACCAATTCAAGTGGGTTACAAGTGTCACATGGACATATTTATTAGCATTTTTCTAACTAAATTGGTGATTTATTCATTTATTGTTCATCACTAATTTAGTCCTTAAACTATATAAATACGATAAATATAGTATATCCTTTAAAAAAATGATAAGTAATTTCTAACATAGATGAAATTTGTTTATTCAATCCCTAAAATATATGAAAATTCGTCTTTAATAAGTCTCTAACATCTTAACCACTTCCTCTCATTAACATCTTAACTACTTCCTCTCAACAACAAAAAAGTCTTAACTACTTATTATATTTATTTATATAGTTTGAGATTATTAAATTACAAAGAAAGTGATAATATTTACTCTAAATTGATTATTATTTTTTTGAACGTATGTCTTTTTTTCCTATGGGTCTCAAATATGATTGTCTTGTGTGCAAGGATATATAGTGAATCCTTGTGATTAGTTTTATGGTGACCATAATGATTATCAATTAACTCATTCTCTAAATTTGATTTTGGTGCAATTCACACAAAAGATAATTGAACAATAAATTTACAAATTATGTTGGGAAGAAAAAGTTAAAATCTTGAAATTAAGTTAAAATTCATACAAAAGCATATTTATTCATCAACCCTTTAATATGTCAAAATCATTTGTTTACCTTAAATTTTTTCTACTAGAGGTAATCATTTTTTAGAGATGTTAATTATTAAATATCTTCTAACTAGAGTTCAATTTTAATTGGCTACATTATATAAGACTAATCTCTTAAGTTAAACTTAATTCTTATTGGTCAAACGTATCAAAATCAATTATACTTAAACTTTGGCACACAAAAGAAGTAAAATCAAACATGTACTGAACATATAATATACATTCTGTCTGCTTTGAATTTAGGGAATGTGAGGCACTATAATATGTAGATTTGATCGGTTTCATTTAGACTGATGCTAATAAACAAGTAGAAAGATATTGGTATTTGTAAAAGGAGACATTGTTCAACGTTTTGGTCTTGGAACAGTGACCATATAAGTTTCACTAATTGAAATTAAACAGTATTTTGTGATTCTTTATTTATGTTATGTTTTTTTAATTCCTCGAGTTCATATTCTAAGACACAACACAATGTGTTTTTCAGTAAAGTGTGCACTTACTTCCATGATTGTACTATTCTACATATGTTGGTGTAATTTTCATTGTCTTATCTTTTATACTTAGTGCTTCGACAGCATACTTTCAGATTGATCCCATTCAATCAAGACGTGTGAGTTAAGACAAATTTTGCTTTTAAAATTAAGTGGTTGGTCCGCTAAACTTCATATACAAATGGTTCAAAGTTGTTATATATTGTAATGTAATATAAACTTCTTTAAAGTGAAGAAAAATAATATACTAATTTTTTATAATGTAGTTGAAATTATCGATTAAACTATTTCTGATTAAAAATGAAATTAAAAATATGAAGAACTTAGTGATTTAATATGTAAGTATATTTTATGGTAATATGCAAAAATAAATATAAAACTTAATTGTTACGTAATTAGGACTATTTTATTAAGTAATATGCACTTTTTTAGATGAAAAAACAAATCATGTATTGAATTTTGAGGAGTGGCAATGGCAGTGTCATGCAAGTCAAAGTAACATACTTTATGAACTTTGTTGGACGTCTAACAAAGATATTGAATTACTGTGATCTCAATAAAATCTGACAGAGATATTGAATTAGGTTGACTTAATATCATGGAAATATACTTTTTAATTAAGGCGTGGGAGTATAATTTAGGTCTAACAATTTATTTTTGAGCAAATTGAGAGATTTAGAATCTGGTCGCCAAAAATTGGATGATGGATAAACTAACTAATAATATACTCTATTAATTTGAATGAATATATATCGTTTTGTTTTTGTAAAAAATATAAATATATACACGAAGTTAAGTCCCCAAATTAAGAGATTTAAAATTTGATGTGGATGATGGACAAACTAGCTGATACCATACGAAGTTAAGATAGTAGTATCATACAAAGCTAATAGATGAATTGAAATTTTGGAGGTTTGATAAATTTTGTGAATGAATTAATTCATTTTTTTTTAAAGAGATTGATAAATATACATGATATAAAATCATATTTTTATTTAATATTTAAAATTTTCAGTTAAAGATGACTATAATAATAAAGGTAAGACAATGAAAATTACGTCCCATAAGTCCTACCTCAATTGGCTAAAATGCCGAAATTATTAGGTCGAACGTCATGATCAGGGTTCGAACCCCGATACCTCCATTTTGTGTGTGTGAGTTTATGATGACTTTGCCATCTCGTCTATCTAAAACAAAAAAGACAATGAAAATTACATTGACCAAAGCTATTTAAAGTAAGGTCTTGTTAACCATTGCCCTTAAGGAAGGCAAAAGTAGCATGTTTGCATTGGTTTCATCAACATTTTGACTTTTAAAAAGTTAAATTTATCGCTTTTCACCATTTTCCAATACTATATTTCTATTTTTATCCTCTTATCCAAGGCCCCAAGGGCAATGGTTAACATTCTCCTTTAAAGTATATCTGACTTTCTTCTTTTTTTGACAAAAAAAAGTATATGTGACTGTTAAAGAAATAATCTTTATCAAAAAAATTCTAGAAAATCCGAATTTGATTTTTATATTAAAGAATTTTGTAGTCAAATTTTACATACCTCCCCTCCAACACAACTCTAAATTACAATATCATCTCCTATTGAAAATCGAGGGTAAAAAGATCCTTATTAAACAAATGAGAAATGATATTTGTACAATCATTTTGTGACAAATTTTAGATAACTTTCTATCTTTTTCTCTCTCCAATGTTTTTAACCAATAAAAATAGAGAAAAATGAGGTTATCATAAAAGTTGTTAGCAAATTGTTCAAATATCATTGCTCTAAACAAATATACTTAAAATATATATTAGTCGGCTTTTGTCAAATGAAAACCTTAAGAAGGAGATGTTGTAACTGCCACAATGCGAAGCAAATTGCCTTTACTTAATAGTATACTTCATCTATCCCAAAACTTTGACCGGCATGCAATGTTCACATTATATACCATATGATATGATTCTCATGATGTAGCCCTTAATTTACTTAATTAGTAATGAAATTAAGTAATAATTTTAATCAGATTTTTAATTATATAATTAATTAATTGATGTTGGTTCAAAGATGAGTAGATGTCATTGATGTTTTATTTCAAAATAACAGTAACTTTAAATTGGACACCATCCTACATATTGATATCATTTTAATACCGCGAGCATAATATATATTATATTTTTTCCTCGTCTAAATAGTGTCTAAAGCATAATGAATCTCGATTGAAAATGAATCATAAATTGATAAGTATTTTATTGTTCTAAACTGGCCTAAGGTATAGTCCCTTCGAGTCTCACGGCCTACTATATGAGGCTCAACTCAAGGACCAGGCACCTAGTACACAATATGATTGTAATTTGTAACGCCTCTATAAATTTAAAACCCCCCAACGGCTAACGAATCAAGCGTGAAGGGCGCCGTTTGTAACAGCTCCATCTTGTTTCCTCGATGGTTTCCACCCAAGGTTGTATAAATATCTCCCTCCCTAACGAAGCAAAGTACACACCTTTTCCACTCTAAAACTTTTCGCTTTATTATTGACTTGAGCGTCAGAGTACTTGCAACTACCTCCCCCACCCCCGCTTTTGATCCAATGAAACATTGGTCTACTTTAGCTAACATTCTCGATCGAACCATATCACATGTATCTCTCCTTTTGTATTTCAAGATTGCCGCTACGAGAATATTAACATTCAAGTATTTTGATTATCTTTGATAGATTAACATGCATGATGTATATCATAATAAGTCATCAAGTTTTAGCTCTACTCTCGACTGATTGAGATGCATGCTTCCGTGTTAATTTCAATTTCCACAATATTTTTAATGACAAATGTTAGTATATTAATTATTATGTTAGTTTTTCTTCTTACGATGACTTAAATCATGAAACTCAAACTACTTAACTCTTGGCTCAAATCAATTAAGTTACCCAACCCTAATTTCCACAATTAAGTTACTCCCAATATCTGATAATCACAAAAAGACAGACGACATTCTTTTGTGCATTATCTACAATTCCCAAAGATGTTCAACTATTTACTAATGTTATTTTGTCTCTTGAAACTTCGCATGGCACTAGGATTTGTTTTGTCTTGCCTGCTCTAACTCCTATGTCTTTTGGACAGAAGCCGTTGAGTTTACATGTTAAAAAACAAATAATAATTCTATCAAAATAATAATATTTATTTATTTTCTTGGTATGTATAAAAACCCTAAAGGGACAACTAAAAAGAAATGGAAGAAGTAATTTATATCATCAAACTTCAAATTTTTACAGCTCAATTATTCATCATTTCATTTTAAATATTTCTCTATTTGCAATAGACACTTAAGAATATCATTGATAAAACAATAATTAATATTGTATTGAACTTAAAAATGAAAACTTTTTTTTGGTACACAATGACAATTAACTAAGAACTAAATATTTCTACAAACGTGACAATAAAAAAGATTAGAGAGGGGGCAGTTGGTACGTAAAAATTCAATTAGTTTTAATAATATCATTCCTAAAATATATTTTAATTAACTCTTTTTTGAAAGATATTTTGGAGGATATAGTTATTGTTATTATATGGAACCAAAGTGAAAAAAAAAAGTTATTGTTATTATAGTTACAGTTACAAGATTAAATGAAATGTTTTATTTTTTACTTTTACACGAATAACTGTGAATTTATTATTGCCATTTAATTCAAAATCAGCGATAGCATGTTAGGTTAGGCAGCTATCCACAAAGCAGCTAAGAATCACTTCAACAAAAAAAAAAAAAAGAATTAAATTCTAATATAGAAAGATAGATTGAGTTTACCGGTTATTTAGATTACATAAGACTCAAGGGAGTATAAGTCTAAAGAGTTACATGTTGAGGATGACTAATTTACACAAAGCAATCAATGATATGATAATTGTTTGGTTAAGTAGTGCTAACAAAATTTCAAAGAAAAAAATAGTGCTAACAAAATTCAATCTAATATTTTTTGTTCAATACTCCCTCGTTTGATGGATAAAATTTATGCGGATTTCATTAGTTTATGTAAGACTCGTTTCTAAATGGTGGATAATTATTGTTTTTTTTTCTTTGTTTTTGGTTTTGTTGGGTTGGTTTAGTTATTGAAGCATCTCCAACAGCCTAACTTAGAAATAACAGAAATAAGGTGTAATGTGAATGATTTGAAGAGCAAAAGTAAGGGTTTTGACAAAAACACCTAGCCTTTATCTAGCTTTCTGTATCTTTTTGTAATTGTCCAAGTACCTAAGAAGTGCCAACTGTTTGATTCATTAAAAGAAGAAATTAAAACTAAGAAACTAGAAAAGGTGTTTTGGTGTGCATTGTTATAGGATAGTGATTAAGAAGTCCAATGCTAGAAATAGAATGAAAAAAACCACCCCTTCTCCTTGTCTTCCGTGTCTTTTACTACTTTCTTGTCTCCACCACTTTTGTCTCTACTTTTTTAAGAATACTACCTACTATGCGGAAGTTTAATTATAAAATATATATTGGCATGCACTTGGCTTAATGGTATTTGGTATCACATTACATATTGCATGCACCATTATATGTTCCTTAAATAATGAGAAATGAAAATGTGTTTATGTTAGCTAGTGTTAGATACAACAAACACAATACGATCCTTATATTATGGATGTGCTTTTTGAGTCATGATAAAAAGACAGAATAACAGACAGTGATTGTTTGATTTATATATGTGCATGCAGAATGCATTGCCATTAGCAACAGTCAAACATTCCGTCCACTTTTACGCTGTGATTGTTGCGATGCATTGGTGTCCTGGACTAGTGGGGAATCTAGCTAGCTATAGAAGTACTCTCCATTACTCTTTTTTCCATTTGTTCCTACATCAGATAATCACGTTCAATAAGAGTGGAGATACTCTTCATTTATAAAAATAAATAGATATTTTCATTATAAAAGAGATAAACACAAAAAATATATGGTGAGTTTTATCATTAAACGAGTCTCTTCATCATTAATTATTTTTAAGATTTTTTTATGTCTTTATCTCTCCAAATGGAAGAAAAAGAGAAGCATTTAAATAGAGAGGATCTTAACTCGTTCAATAAACTATCAGACATTAAATGTCCGAACTTGGGAATTAAAGTTTGAGTATTAATTTAATAGAAAAGTGTTTGGACACTCACTATCTTATTTAGTGAAATATATATAGGTCTCGTACTTTGAAAATGAATTCTACATAAAGTTGCAAGAACTAGTGAGTTTTCCACAATAAAAGAACAATGTTAGAGAGGATGTTAAAAAGAGAGTGTTGATAATATTTCTATAATTGAGTATGTGATGAGAAACTAACATCTTCCACTAAATGCAACCCTAATTAAAGACTAGTTGTCAGAACATATTTATTGCTATTGTTTTACTAATGTGTTGGACTCATCCCTCGATCTAGGTTCAAATGTGTATGTTCTTGTGAAACTAATTGAGTTGGTGTTCATGTGATCTTCGATTCTTTGAAGTTCCAAGTTTATTGCGATCTAGAGGTCTCGGGGCATCATATTTTGCCTCCTCTCCGACCCCAGATTCCTATTTGTCTCAGTCCATGTGGATGTACTCGGACTGTTATGCTCGAAAGAACTATTATGCCTATTGTTTTGTTCAGGAGGTTGTTGGTAAGCAAATCTTGATTTCATGTTGGTGGTTGATCCATTCGCAAGTTTTGAACCTTTATAACTCTTACATATGCTCACTCTACAAATTTATTGTAACGATTTTGCGCTCGTACGTGAGTTTGCTGGATTGCACCTGTGATGAGTATTTGTTTTCGTTAGGACTGATTATAGTTGATCCACCCGATTTGTATTATCACGGTTTATTCCCATTTAAGTTGTAACTAGGTCAGGTCTAATGATCTTCTTCTTTGTATCTCTTTCTTTTTATTTAATATATTTCTCTTTTGACTAATAAAAATGTGAACAATTATGTACATTTTATTGAAACAATAAAAATGTCAAAAAATGATTTTCATTATTTCCAAAAATACATCATTGATAACTAACATTTAATATAATTCATTTCAAGTTTTTCATTTTTTTTAAGTGGTCTAGTAACTAACATTTCACCTCTTTTTTTTTATCACTAGCATTTCACCTCTTAAAATGGATAAGTTGAGAATATCCGATTTAAAATCTGACTCATTCATATTATAATGCATTGTTCCTAGAAACTGATCAGTCAAACTCACATGCGAATTTCTATATGTTTTTATTTGCAACTTAAAACGAAAACATATTAAAAAAAACAAATGAAATTATAATTGCAGGGCAAACAAGACATTATATTTCTAAAGTTAAGTTCACAAGGGATAGTTTCGTGGGTTTATTACAAAACATAAAAGAATAATTAAGTGCGGTCGCTTGACCATGCTTCATTCAATATCTTTGCATGGATATCTTTGCATATAATTCCCACAAAACATTACACTACGCCCACGTTTCATTTTTAAGTGTCGTCGTTTGGCCATCTACACTATTAACATAATCTACTTGATGGTATTTTTAGTATTAATATATAAAGATAAATGTATTTTTATTAAATATATAAAGATAAATATTAGCACATAAAATATTGTTCAATTTCCCTTCAAAAGATGTTTAATTTGTCGTATTGAATATATCAATTTTTATAATTTTCGGTGATAGATATTTAAAAATATGAATATCAAGTATCAACTCTTTATAATTTTCAGTGATAGATATTTAAAAATATTAATTGTCAAAATTGTGCATTGACATGTGTGATGTAGTCAACAATAATAAAAAAAGGAACTCATGGAATAAGTTTTAAAAATAAAGTGATTATTCATGTATATAGAAACACACCAACATGTCTTTTTACAAATCATGTAAAGAGACTTGAACTATATTTCCAATTTCATGAAGAATTCCTTAATCATAACTTGTTCAGAAATTTGTTCTATAAAGTAGTATATAAAGACTCAAATGTTCATAAAATTGTTTTATGTGGGACTTCTAGTTAAAATAGAAAATGCTAACGAGTTCCCTTAGTTTTTATAAAAACTTCTGTATTGAATGTATTGAAAATTGAAGCATTTCACATTTTAAGTTATAATGTCTTAACTTGGAATCCTTAAAAAATGTCTAGGAGACACTCGCTAGCAAAATCCAAATAAATACTCCCTTAAGAAATGTGAAAAAGACAAAGATGGCTTATATACAGGGACGGAGGAGTCTCTACTTGGAAAATGTTTGGCTGGTACTGGTTTGTGATATTATAGCACCCATTTGACTCTTATGTTGGAACTTCATTCTTCGTTTGATACTCAATATCAAGGTGCTTATATTATAGAGATATCATCTCTTGTGATACAAATCTTAGTATTGGTGGATTATAATTAGATATAGTGAGATCTACTATAAAATAAAATAAAACTGGACGGATGAAATGCAAATTGGGTTTTCACCAAAACAAAAATGCAAATTGGGTATTCATGTTCGAAAAAAAATAGTAATGAGTACAAAGAGAACATATTTAAGCACTCAATCGAAAATTGTTAGGTTGGAGAGGCACTCGTATTGATCTTACTGGTGTTCTTGTGCCTGGTTTCATAGAGGTGTGCTACTAGTTTCTAAAGAAAAAGTCTGTCCCAGCTTCCTGCGTTCCATAATTCATACAAAAATTGGCGTGCACTCCCGCACTTCACACAAACAGGGTCCAAGAATTAGGACATCATATTTTCATAACAATAATAACACAGATTTCGTCCCATAAAGCAACAAGGACTTAAGTCGAGGTCAGACTCCAGTATCCCCTCTAAGCTCCCCTAAGGACCCCTCCTTCCTAATAGATCCTTGTTCATGTGTTGCATACTTCACAAAAGCACATGGAATGAGAATAAATTCATGGCGTTGCATAGCAAAAGATTGCGGACAAAAGGATTTCTCTAACCAAGTTTTACAAAGATATGACATATTACATTAGTGAAGTATGAACCACTAATAAAGAGACCTAGGCAATAAAATGATATTACCTACGCAATAAACTTGCATTATGCCAGTATTACAAAATACTGATATTCCATGTTTTGAGAAATATCACAAATGGCAAAATCCGTAAGCAAAATTGCATTTATTTATAACAGTCACAGAATCTGAGCAGCGGTGTTCAATTTTTCAGCCAGGCTGAGCTGTGTCCTTGCGATGCTAGATAAATATACCATGAGCAAGTGATCCT
>Ga0315915_1010054_pt1 | contig 10581 bp, 6 predicted proteins | sample MpolbnodulesMG_FD_207738 | JGI IMG/M metagenome (GOLD analysis project Ga0315915, IMG submission 207738) | Medicago polymorpha root nodule microbial communities from Los Angeles, California, United States - branched nodules | ecosystem: Host-associated > Plants > Roots > Nodule | place: USA... | reverse complement strand
TTTGTTAATAACAAACAGATGACATATATTTGTCATCATAGATATAAAAAAACATAAGGCAAACATTTGTCTTCGATGCAGGGTCAAATATTTGTCAATGATAAGCATAAAAAAACACCATATATATACTAGTCATTGATATGTGAAAAAATACGAAAGAAATATATGTTATTGATAAATCTTAAAAATAACAAGGGAGAAATACTTGTGATTGATAAATAAAGAATATGGACAAATATCTTTCGTTGATAAATGTAAGGGACATATATTGTACTTTGATATATAGCAATGGGAACACATATGTATCACTATTAAACTTTAAAAAAACTCGGAACACATATTTATAATTGCTGCATAAAAAAAACACGGGACAAATAATTCTCATCGATAATGCAATAAAACATGAGACAAATAATTTCATTAATAAATAAAAAACAAAAATAATATATATTTTTAAGGGTAAAAAAGTAGTAGCTTGTCGCTCATGCATGTTATAGGTTAACACACTAGTAAGATGGTATATGCTCGTGAATTTGCACAACATTGAATGTATGAGTCAAAAAAAGTTGATGTATTCAAATGTTAAACCAAGTAAACAAATTTCAAGCCCAATTTTATGCCGCTTGCCACCTCATATAGAAAAAACAACTTATACTATCGTGTGAACAAAGAAGTCAAAATGCATGCCATTTATGTTTTATTCATATTTACATGCATAAAATAAGATACGTTGCAATATAGCTGCACTCTTGGGTGATGAATTATATATATTTAGCTTACCCACAAGACAATTCTTACAATTCTTGTACACTCTGTTCTCTTTTCATTCCAAATTAAGTCTCATTGTAGTAGCTAAAAATAGTGAACACAAAAACTGAGTTGTTATGAGCATGCAATATAATAGACAACTACTACAAGGTTAAAAATATGTGTACAATTTACCACCATTGGCTATGAGTACTACTCGGAAGCGTAATCTTTGCAACGTCTCTAAATTGGTTCTTTTTACCACTTTTTTTTCACATTGCAACATAATTTAGTTTTTTTCACAACACGCTTTTGAATTTTATTGCCTCCTCCCAAACTCATATCACCACCACCCTTTATCAATTTCATTTTTTTAACCACCCTCCTCTGTCACCGCTGCCACCATAATAACTTCTTAATTTCTAATCTCTTCTTTTTTCTTTAGAAGAAGTTTAGAATATAAACTTCTTTGATTTTTAGTGAAAATTTCTTATACAATGAATATTGGACTAGCTAGTGTGTCACATTTTGGCAAGATGGAACTCATGACAAACATTGTTGATGCAGTAAATGATGAAAATCTGTTATTTGGTATGATGGAAAGAGGCAGTGGCGGAGAGGGTGGCAGTAGTGGTGGTGGTGGTTGTGGTGGAGGTGGAGATGAGACAAATTTGAAAACGGGTCCTTGGACAACAGCAGAGGATACAATTTTGATAGATTATGTGACAAAACATGGTGAAGGGAATTGGAATGTTGTTCAAAGAAATACATGTTTGAATCGTTGTGGGAAGAGTTGTAGGCTTAGATGGACTAATCATTTAAGACCCAATTTGAAGAAAGGTGCATTTTCTCCTGAAGAAGAGAAACTCATTGTTGAACTTCATGCTCAATTTGGTAACAAATGGGCTCGAATGGCTGCTTTGGTATGTATGCATTTTTCTTCTTCATTTATTTTCTTTCCCTTAGTCTAACATAAACTAATATGTTGGTATAATGCATACAAGCTATATAACATTAATTAAAGATCAAACAATTGAGATTTCAATTTTGTTATTGTCAAAGGCATGATGTAATCGATCTTTAAAAAGTTATTTAGAATGATTGTATTTAAGAGTTATTGATCATACTAAACTTAGGGGCCAAGATTGCATGCAGTCACAATTGGACAAAACAAGACTATATATTCAAGATTATACGAATCATATTGTAAATTCAACAATTTGATCTAAACCATACAATTTCTATCAATAATCTTTCATACAATCAACTTTTGGTTCTACAAAATCCAAAAATGTGCATTTTGATCATATTTGTCACATAGACTAATGCATCTTTATTATTGGAACTAATTTGATTATTAAACCATCAAATATTAATTGTTGTGTATTGTGGTATAGTTACCCGGAAGAACAGACAATGAAATAAAGAACTACTGGAACACAAGGATCAAACGTCGTCAAAGACAAGGTCTTCCTCTCTATTCAGACGAACACGATCGTTCTAACACACGAACAACAACTTCACCATGTGTCACACCAACAGGAACAAACCATAACAACATTACACCAAAATTTGAGTTTTTTAATCAAAACCACCACCAATATCAACAACAGCAACATCAAAACCTTCACCCTCTATCCCCAACATCAACTCATCATCATTCTCCTCTCTCTTCACCACTCCAACATAGACAACAACGACAACATTCTTATTCTCCTCACACATTCATAGAGACTTCATCTGCATCATTGTCATCTTCTTCACCTTCACCGCTCTCTTTCACTTTCCAAAGACCTGCACCACTCTTATCTACACCTTTTCGCTTCAAACGTTCTCGTTCCAATCCCAACTTTAGTCTTCAAGTCCCTTCCATAACACAAAATTGCTCCGCTTCACTCCATGATCCTTCTTTAACCTCTCATCAAGATAGTTTCAGGTTCCCAATTCAATACAACTCGAATTTTTCTCAATACTCTCATACTCCTTTGTTGGTCTCCGATCGAGGGGTTTCTTCATCGTCTTTACCTTTCTTCACAAAGTTCGAGCTACCTTCAAACCAATTTTCAAGACTATCATCAGAGCAAGATGTTAAGGTTAACAATATTGAGTTCAATGAGGCTAATTTTTTTCAGACCAATAATTGTGACTTAATGGGAGATCTTTTAATGAATGCACATAAACCACCATCTGGTCAAAATTCAAAGAAAAGAAGTTACTTGAGCTTAAATAAAGGAAATGATATGTTTAATGGTGCCAAAGCCTAGATGATTTCCCACTTAGTTATGTTTATTGGTGATCCAATTCAGGTTAATAATGTTAAAATTTCTTATAATAAGGACTTCTTTATAGAAAATTTATTTTGTATATTTTTTTTGCACTTTATTTGGTCATTGAATTTTCATCTGAATTTATTTATTACATTAAATCTGACTATTTTTGTTTTGCATAAAAAATTGAACTTACTTGATATGAACCGACATTTTAAGGATGACTTGTGACTACTTTTTACATTTTCAGTTTATCAAAATTAATCTAAAGAAAATATGTAGCATTATTATTATTATCATTATTATTATTATTATTATTATTATTATTAAAAATAATAATTAACCGTGTTTTTTTTTTATGAAATTTTGATTTGAATTAAAACTAAAAATATAAATGTTTGTTGCTTTTATGTTATAACAAACCAAACTAATCATAATTATTTATTTCAATGACACAACAATATAACAAAAAAAAAATATATAATCTAAATTCTTGTTTTTAATGACACCAACAACGATCTTTATTATAGAAAAAGTTGTTTAAGTGTATAATTGAGTTAATGAAAAAGTAATTATAAATATGCTCATATTGTTTATTACACTTTTTAAATGATAAAGAAAAAGGAATTACACATTAATTCAGATCTAACTACTAACAACAATAAACATCTAAAAGTAAGCATTAATTACAATCACATAAAAAACAACCCATCAAATCATTCAAGAGCTTGTGAACTTAGTCAAAACCTTGGCACCCTCAGAAACAACATGCTTAGCCAATTCACCGGACAGAACAAGCCTGACGACGACATCAAGTTTTTTACCACAAATCATTTCAGTACCGTCTCCATGCCTCTACTAATATGATTTTACATGAGATCCGTGAAAGTTATAGTATGAGAGATTTACTTCGATGAAAAATCACACCAATAACAAACTTGATGCGAATTCGAGTTAACAACATTGTTGCGAATTCGATGAAAAATCATACCAATAACAAACTTGATGTGTGGAGCAAGTGATAATCAAGCAACCAAAACAAAGTGTATGGAACAATTATAATCACAAGCCAAAAGTAGAAAATAGCGAGAGAAAAGAAAGAGAGAACACAAAAGAATGTGTTTATACATTTCGGTCCAAATTGACCTAGTCTGGCGGAGAGTGCAGCCCTCCGTTTCACTATAATGATGAGTAACTTTACAAAAGAGATATCAATGGGTTACAAGAATATGTCTCCCGCCTAATTATACCCAAAGTCCCAATCTCTTTCCGTGACCAAGAGACTCAATCCTAATAGTGTTTCCCAAGGTGAATCAACCCTCAAACCCTAGTGTTTGTTGCCAAGAGACAAACTCTATACAAACCCTAGTTTTGTTGTTGCCTTTCTAAACCCTTGTTTCAGCGCCCTCTATCTCCAGGTTTACTCTGATACAAAGTCTATATTTACAGTAAAAGTATCTCAATTCGGGCCTAAAAATCTGGCCTAAAAATCCATTTCTGAAATATGCTGATGCGACAATTCGGGCCCCGAATTCCTCCATTCGGGCACCGATTTTTCACGCGTGCCAGGCTGAAAAAACTAGTGTCAATTCGGGCCCCGGATTGGCAGTTTCCAGAAACCTCAATTTCTCCAATTTCGAGTCACTTTCACAACAATCTCCACCTTGACTCTAAATTAGTGATCATGCCAAACCATTAACCATCTTGCAGCTCTTTCCCTTGCTTCCCACTACACCAAGTAGCTCCACAAGTTTACACCTTTCGTCTTCAACCATTGGAATGCCTTCCGCCTTTTTGAAGATCCTTGTGTCCAAACTACTCAAGGAATTTTAGGTAGTTCCACAAGTGCACACCTTAACCCCTTCAGCCATCGGAATGTCTTCCGCCTTCTCGAAGGTCCTTGCATTCCAACTACACTAGGAATTTTCGGTAGTTCGACAAGTATCCACCTTAACCTCTTCAGCCATTGGAATGCCTTCCACCCTTTTGAAGATCCTTGTGTCCAAACTACTCAAGGAATTTTAGGTAGTTCCACAAGTACACACCTTAACCCCTTCAGGCATCGGAATGTCTTCCGCCTTCTCGAAGGTCCTTGCAGTCCAACTACACTGGGAATTTTAGGTAGTTCCACAAGCATCCACCTTAACCTCTTCAACCATCAGAACGTCTTCCGCCTTCTCAAAGAGTCCTTGCAGTCCAACTACAATAGGAGTTTTAGGTAGTTCCACAAGCATTCACCATAACATCTTCAACACATGACATCTCCCGCTTGCTTGAAGGCCTCCTTGCATCCAATCACCCTTGGCCTTTTTTTAGGGTAATCCCGCAAGCCGTGCTATACATTCTTCAACCTTCGGAATGCCTTCTGTCTTCATGAAGAAATCCCTTGCTCACCTAGAGCATAACACCCAAGGTCCTCCATAGTTGTACCATTTCCAGTGTGTTCAACTCCACCTCAAGCTGAGCTTCCAACCTATGAACTAGCAAATGCGTACATCCCACTATGTCTTCCACCTTGAAACTCTACCTCAACAGGTAGATCATGAGTATTGTTGCCTCCGCCTCTCCAAACTGATCATGAGTATTCTTACCATCGCCTCTCCAGGCTGATGTTGAGTGTTTAACGTCTCTCCAGACGACCACCGCTCCACTAGGCATCATTCTCAAGGTGAGACACATCACCTTCTTCATCCTCCAAACAACACCACACCATCAGAGCACCTGCATCCTCAAGATGCACCTCAATGTTCTCCAAATCACCAATGATTTTGTTGAACTCCGTAAGTTGCTCCATGATGGCCTTTGACTCCACCATCTTGAATGAGTAGAGTTGTTGCTTTAGGAATTGCCGATGAGCTAAAGACTTTGTCATATACAAATATTCGAACTTTGACCACATCGATGCCGCGGTAGGTTCCTTTGCTACTTCTCTCAAAACTTTATTCCCGAGGCACAAGACAATGACACTTCTAGCCTTGTCCACCATCTCGGTCTTCTCCGCTCGTGACATGGTGACTGGTAACGCACTTTCACCCTTCAAAGCTTTCTCACACTTTTGTTGTATTAACACCGCTTCCATCTTTACCTTCCATAACCCAAAATCGTTATCTTCGGTAAACTTCTCAATATCCCATTTTGAACCCATGGTACTTGATTATCCTTTGATCCTTACCCCACAGTGGGCGCCAATTGTTGCGAATTCGATGAAAAATCACACCAATAACAAACTTGATGTGTGGAGCAAGTGATAATCAAGCAACCAAAACAAAGTGTATGGAACAATTATAATCACAAGGCAAAAGTAGAAAACAGCGAGAGAAAAGAAAGAGAGAACACAAAAGAATATGTTTATACAGTTCGGTCCAAATTGACCTAGTCTGGGGGAGAGTGCAGCCCTCCGTTTCACTATAATGATGAGTAACTGTACAAAAGAGATATCAATGTGTTACAAGAATAAGTCTCCCGCCTAATTCTACCCAAAGTCCCAATCTCTTTCCGTGACCAAGAGACTCAATCCTAATAGTGTTTCCCAAGGTGAATCAACCCTCAAACCCTAGTGTTTGTTGTTGCCTTTCTAAACCCTTGTTTCATCCCCCTCTATCTCTAGGTTTACTCTGATATAAAGTCTATATTTATAGTAAAAGTATCTCCCATAAAATTGGAACAAATCTGGCCCAAAAATACGTTTCTGAAATATGCTGATGCGACAATTCGGGCCCCAAATTCCTCCATTCGGGCGCGATTTTTCACGCGTGCGGCTGAAAAAACCAGTGTCAATTCGGGCCCCGGACAACACCATCCGGGCCCCAAATTCTCAATTTCTCCAATTTTGAGTCACTTTCACAACAAACATTTCGTTTAGCCTTTTAAACAATTAATATATTTGTGCACCTATGCCAATATCATAAGGGACATGATGTCTTTGCTAACCTTTTGTTTTCTACCTTTTAGTGTTTTCTACCAACAAGACTTTGAGTAAGTTCGGTTTGTTTATTCAAGATGATGAGGTTCATCTTAAATATTGGTTTCATAAAAGACTCAGATGAAGAACCTTGTTCTTCTTGCCTTGACCATTTTTGGGTGTGGGACCCGAGCCTCCATGTTACATTGATTTTTAGAGATGTGAACTCTTTTTGCTTTTACTCTATGTGAACATTGAAACTTATTTTGGTAATTACACATTCAAAAACAATTATAATCAACAAAATACAAAAGTCACTTTTACAATATATGTATCCAGACATTGTAATACAAATTGGTTCAGAAACAATACCTACAATTTCAGACTAGGTCAAGCTAAACCCAACAACAACAGAACATGTCACTCCAAAGTCACTGATCTATAGAGGACTACGCCATGGATGCGTCTAAGAGGCAAACTCAAGTGATCAAATAATGATTTGTCTATAGTTGTCATTTAAGGTAAATTGTCCAACTAGACTTTTTGGTCTACAAACCCTAATTCTCATCCTATAAAGGTTAACTCATGACTCGGGTCCATACATGCTATGCTATTCTAAGCTCTAAAAATATCTCATTTAGACCTTACTGGATCGTTGAAGTGTTTATAGGTATACTGCCTACTTTGAGGACCATACATGCGTCTAACATGGATCACGCAGTCGTAGATGATGAGTTGACGAGTAAAGCAAACAAACCGCATAAAAAACACCACAATGGAGAAGGAAATAGAAACATTCCTCAGAAAACTTTCCGTAGGAGCCATTACCCATAACTTTGCTAACACTACTCTCTCCTTCTTCCTCCATTCCCGTAGGACCTAACAAGGGATCCTTTCATGCTGGACAAGACACAAAAGTTGGAAGGCATATTGAAGGATTCAATTAAAAAAAATGGGTTTATAAGTTGTTTTTACACAACCAGTGAAGAGACTACTTTGATAAACATGTTGATGGATCTTAATAACATGTTTATTCATTATCATGCTTAGGTCATCAAATGCTTAACATGGCTCCCTAGTGCAAATGGCAGCGAGGAAACTCCTTGAAAACGAGCAACACCACCCTGGCTCGCGGCCAGCATGGGCGTGGGGCAGAGAAGAACCAAGTCCAAATTTTTCAATCTTTGCAAACGGTAGATTTGAAGGCATGTTGGAATATTTTATTATTTAATTATATTCCAATATCATTATGTGGGCAAATATCATAATAATAATTATATTAGCTATTTATCAATTGTGAGTCTGAATTGATTAGTGATCAAATTAAGTAATAAGGCTATTAGATTTCTAATTGGATAATTAATTAAATATTTAATTAATTGATATGGACTCAATGAGTGGATGTCCGGATGGCCCATTAACGGAAGAGAACTTGAGGCATAAAAGTACCGGTTGAGGAAGAACCAAACTAGCCGTCACTAACCCTTCTATTTGTTTCAGATCACTCTTCTATGTTTATCGTCGTATAGTTGAGAGGGCTGCCATGAGAGTTTTATCCAGGTATTCCTAATACCTCAATTCTTAATATCCTTCATAAATCAAACATGTCGTAGATCCAATCATAACCATGTTCAATGTTTTGTTTGCTTCCGCTATTGATTCATAATCGTTGAACATGTTTTATAAAATCTGTTTTTATTAAGACCTAAATTTCCAACAAGTGGTATCAAAGCGGTCTTCGTGTTTGATTTATTAGGATTGTTTGAAAACACATTTTTTCTCTTTGGTCTTCCATCGTATGAACCCTAAATTTTGTTAATTGGGGAATTTTTGTGTTTGTCTCGTTACGGAATGAAAACGTGAAAGAATTTTTTGTTTTGTTTTGAGAGTAACCGTAACAAGAAAATCATATCTTATGGGTATAATTGCACAAGAAAGGACAACAATTTTTATTTTATTTTGGATGATTACATTTATTTTAATCAATTTCTATATGCCTATATGCTTGTTCCAATTGGTTCCGTGTGACCCCTCCACACGCTAATGATTCTGTGACATTAACCATATATGTTTTCGGTTTTTTTTTTATTTTTTTATTTTTTATTGTTGTTATTTGCTTAATGATATGGATTCAATTTTTTTTATCTGTGTGGGACTTTTGGTTACTTTCCACAACTTTTATGGACCATAATGTGTCTTGGCTTTCATGTTAATTCAATTCATGTGAATTTGGATAAATCATATTGATAGTTTTAAGATTCAGCGAGCGAATCCTTTTGTTTGCTATAAAATTATGGTTGATTAATTTTTTTTGGGTCTGTCTATAAAGTTTTAGTTATTTTTATAGATAAGGATGCATATTTATATCAAATGAAGTATTTGAATCCTGTTTTGTAGCTCGTGAGCACACTTTGGTTTGTTTTTGGTAGGATTTAAATGATACCATATTTATTTATTTGGATCTTGATTGAATTTGGTTCACATACATGTATTTGTGCACTATTTGGATTTAATAAAAAAATTTGAAGTTTCTTTCCTTTCAAATTATGGATCCTATGATATAAAGGATTAATGTTAAACTGAGTACACATGATAGCGTGGTTCGTAATTTATTTCTAAATGACTTTATAAGTTTTGGTTAAAATAGATTTATGTCTTTCTGGATCATGAATTTAGCTTTATGATGCACTCTGTTTGGCCCAACGACTTTATATTCTTATTATATAGTTTGATTTCTTTTGAAATTAAAATTGATTCACTGAATTTGTATATAAAGTTAATTTTGAGAAATAGACAAACATAATTAATATATATTTGGTTCTGATATATTATTTATAAAATTTAGTGTCTCTTTTGAATAGTGTTTAACAACACATCTCAAAATATTATGAAAGAATTTTGTAGTACATGATTTAAAGATTTGATTCTTCTAACTTTGGAAAATAAGGAGTCTAGAGTTGTTTGTTTATTTTATAAGCATATAAGGATTTGATTTCTTTATGTTGGAAATAATTGGTTCTAGAATTATTTGTTCCTTTATTTAAAAAATCATTAAGTGCATATGTGAATCAACTGTGGCATGAATATTTTGGTGTATATAAGATTCAATTGCCTTTTGGTTTGAAATTGAATATTTTTCTTATAGCATGATTATGATGTTAGAGTTTATTGTAATTGAGTTTTCTACAATAATATTTTGTCTTATCATGCATTTTGAATATATTTCATGCTATGTCTATTGTTGCTTTTATGCGATATATGTAAATGAATTGTCATACACACATTGATATGATTTGTGACTTTCATCTTCTTTCAAATTTCTGAATATGTCTTCACACTTAAGGGTTGTCGAGTGACCTTATGGTTACTTAGCAACATAATGGACTAATCCAGCCTACATTATGTCGGTAGTGCCTTGTAAATTTAAGATCATTCCCATTTAATTTGTTGTGAAACGTCTAGTAATTGCGGTTGTTTTGGTTGAAACAACATGTTGCCAAAGTAACCTCTGTTGTGTAGATTTGATTCAACTGAACTTGCAAAAGACGTAGTATGAAATTGTCCATGTGAGTTGTCGTCGGCCCCAAGGAAGGCACAACTTGACCGGATAGTTACATACATATGATAGTAAATGGATGGTGATTATAAAGTAATTTTCCATGTGAA
>Ga0315915_1010048_pt1 | contig 10585 bp, 6 predicted proteins | sample MpolbnodulesMG_FD_207738 | JGI IMG/M metagenome (GOLD analysis project Ga0315915, IMG submission 207738) | Medicago polymorpha root nodule microbial communities from Los Angeles, California, United States - branched nodules | ecosystem: Host-associated > Plants > Roots > Nodule | place: USA... | reverse complement strand
AATTGTATACGTTTTAAATCGGTTAATTAGAAGATCACATTTAAAAGGGTATGTTTATGTCTTTTATACCGGTAAGTTGTTTTATAAAACTCGTGTACCTAAGTCATGTTTTATATTTCTTTACTCTCTTGAGAAAGAAACCCTTGTTCCTCTCGCAGTCTCACTCTTCTTCGCATCTTGTTGTTGACCGGTTAACTACCACCTCTTGATTTCGCCTTCTTACCGTCACCCTCTTCTTCTCCCACTACAAAAGGCGCCTTCTTTGCAGCGGCTAAAATCTGCTTACTACCGCGGTTTTAGCCGCCACTATTAACTATAGTGGCAGTACGAAAAAAATGCCAGAATTTATGCTGCCACAAAGATTAAACAAGCTATCACAAATTTAGGATCTAACAAATGAGTTGATAAAAAATAACGAAACTGAATCTTACAGTCGGAGGAAGAAACTCCCTGGTTATCGGCGGGTTTGTTGTACAAGTTAGCTTCCATATATAAGAAGGAATTAGTAAGAGAAAAGAGAAAGGGTTTTAATAGACAATAATCGGAGGCGGGAGGAGGTGCTTGGATTGGTGAACAGAGAAAGAGGTCAAAGTTAGAGAAATCAGTGGAGAGGTTGGTAGTTGGAGAGATGAAAGGTTTGTTAAATACAATTTTGGCTCTGTTTGGCAAGGTCAAGAAGCGAGCTTATAGCGGATAGCTTATAAGTTGGTCTGACCAAAAAAACCCGTTTGATAATAACTTTTTGACAAAAAAAGCCCTGTCTTTGAAAATTGTCATAATGTACTGTATAAAGTGGCGGTCGGTTTTCGGAACCGCCGTAATAAAACCACCCTAATTTACCAGTTCTTTTTTTTTTTGTAGTGTCCTCTTGTCGCCATTTTCGTTACTCGATAAACTATCTCCTTTTTTCCGTTGAGCATGTTTCAATACGTAGATTTGTAGGTTTGTATAGTTTATCATTGTTAAATGTGTTCCTGGTTTTTTTGTTAGTAGACTGGTCCAAACATTTATGTCGTTTACATGTTGACGGATTGTAACAACCAAAAGTTGTTAATGTTGTTACCTGAAATAAATGTCAGCATCATTCGTTCTTTTGTTTATGTTATTGACGTTGCATGATGATGTTCAATATATGTTCACAAGTACATGAGAAGTTGTATATATAATAGCAGTCAATGATGAAAATAATACTAAACAATCAAGGTAAGAAAGAACTACACTCAACACATAATCTTTAAACACTAAAACAAATGATTAATCACCGCTACAACAACCATTAAGAAATTCACCATCATAATCATACACAATGTCTTCTACAATACAAAACAATAACAAATTTTTTTATCTTCCCACTGACAAATTCAACTCTCCTCCTTGACCCTCCAACTTCTTCTCTTCGCAAACTCTTTCTTATAAAACTGCTAAAGCACACCAGAAAAAGACATAAATGCCCTTCAGTAGTTAACTGCCGCTGGCTCTCATTTCCTCGATAGTTAGTTGCCGCCGGTTTGTATTTTCCTCAGCAGTTAACTGGCGATGCGTCATGATGCCTCTGCAGAACCAAAATTCTGTTGTTATAACATGTTTTAACACATTGTTTTTTAGTGGAATCATCAACATTCGACACAAACAATGCAAAATAGTCAAAATACAAGAGCTTATTTCGATGAATATTAAACAATTACCACAATACGTTATAAAGATACCAACATAGTTAAAGCCAAAATACGAGAACATGTCATAAAAATATAAACAAACGGACCAATGTCATCAAAATACGAAAACTAAAAAACAAGTCTAAACATCAACTACAACTAATCCTGGTCATGGTTCGGGTCATGCTCCTGCTGCTTTTGCTGCCTCCTCAGCCTCTCACGCCTCCTGGTCAATACCGGTGCCAACTACTCCCTAACATGGCGCAATGCTGCATACAACTGCTCATTGCTCATCCCCGTCTGACCCAAGTAATCATCAGCCTAGAAAACAACACCACCAACCATATCATAGGTATCAGGCGAGCCTCTCTCCTGGTGTTGCTGCTGCAGATCTGTAATGATTTGCTCCTCATTTGCTGGCCTCAGAGGAGATCTGGGAATAGGTGGCAAAATCTCAGGGTGAGACACCCGTCTGTACCATAGCATATATCCATCCTCGAACTGCCATTGGTATATCTCCTATCGGCTCACCCCCACTTTCTTCCTTAATGGTGTGAGGACGAAAGAAAGCATGTGGAATATGAGAAGCTCACATAGAAAGAACATCTGTCGGAGGTCTAGGGATGTCCTATACGTATCCGTACTGCCGTTTAACTCTCTCGGGCAAGTGGCGGTACACCTTCTAAACCCCGCACATGATCCAGCTTGAATACCAGAATATCTCATCAACCTCCTGAATATCCTTGTGTTGTTCGTACAACCTCCAACATACATCATCCAACTCCAAATGATCAAGAAATACACGATAGGTCTTCTCCTCTCCATGACACCTCTGTATCTCTCATTTGGTCGCAATAGGATAGTTTGCATTATCACCAACTCTGTACAAATTAGGAAAATGCGCCAGAAACCATCCTTTCACAAACCAAATAAATCACATTTTTAAGTTATTACCAAGAAAAAAAAACCAAAAAAAATGTTAAGGTTCAAAAGTGTTACACTATTTATTACCATGAGCAATGTAGTGCTTCCCCCAAGAGCTTTTCCATTAGGCAAAGAGACCTCATATAGACAGTGGTAAAGGTATGCCAATGTCATCCCTCCCCACGAATAATCACCCATCGTCGCATTATCCTTCATGGTCGTCAGATATATTAACTCGATGCGTTTGTTGATTTTATCACCAAACAACAAACATCCGACCAAATATAAGAGGAACCACTTCACACAAGCTGTCCTATGACTATCCCTCTCCTGTATCTGCTCCGTCGTATGTGCATCTATCAATCTGGTAGCAGCAGAGAGGTGGTCCTCATAAAGATCCTTCAGCGTCTTATACCCAATGTAAGCACCATATTCATCCTTGCAAGTTTTCATAGCAACAGTCTATGGAACACCTAAGTGTGCCACCATCAGCTCCGCTCCAGTAACCTGAGACACCTTCTTTGGATGGTCCAGCATCTTCCTTTCAATGGGAATATGGAGCAGACACGCAACATCATTCAAAGTAATGCTCATCTCCCTTACATACAAGTGAAAACTGCTTGTCTCGGTATGCCACCTCTCACAGAGATCCATAAGCAAAGCATGAGGCACATTGACGTATCCTATGTAAATCAAATCATGTAGACCGCTCGCCCTCGTCGGATCCCAAAACAACACTTGATTATGTGGTGGACGTCAGAGATCCGCCACCTTAGCACCATGATTAATTGCTTTAACTTTACGGCTCTTACGAATTTGAAATAATAAAAAACACAACATAAACATTTTATGCAACACATACTTAAAGCATTGTAAACATTTAAATAACGTGCACCATTTTAAATTTGAATTGCCGCGCGTAATATAAATTTAAATTGCGCGCCCCAATTTAAATTTAAACTACGTGCGCCAATTTAAATTTGAATTGGCGCGCGTAATATAAATTTAAATTGCGCGCGCCAATTTAAATTTAAACTATGTGCGCCAATTTAAATTTGAATTGGCGCGCGTAATATAAATTTAAATTACACGCGCCATTTTAAATTTGAATTGGCGCGTAATTTAAATTTATATTTAAATTGGCGCAAAGAATTTAAATTTAACTGAACAATAATTGAAAAAAAAACATTCACATGCACATGTTGATATAATATTTTTTTAAGTATCTCATATAATAATTTAAGACAATTAAAAATAACACTTACATTATTTGAATTATATCACAGTCGTAATGCAAAATGCGAAGCATATGACGACAAGAAAGATATATCAAGAGGTCCTCCAGGAAAGGGAGGCTGATCAGGTAACGTTTGTGGGGGCTGTCTGAGCTGCATTGTCATCCTCGTCTAATATAGGCACAAGATTATCGCCCTGCTGAATATCGCCACCATCCGAAAACTGCTGGTCGTCATAACTACCATTCATGGCATCGTGTAACTTACTGCCGATCAAACCGGCGACAACTTACTGCCAAGGAAAACTTCGGTAGTTAACTACCGATGGTATAAACCGGCGGCAGTTAACTACCGAGGGGAATTTGCGTATTTTACAGGTGTGTTTTAGCCTTATATGAAGTGTGAACAACAATTTTCATTTTTAAAATCCAATATGAAAATTGTTCTAGACCGGACCTCGGTCCAACAACGGCACCTAGACGAAGGCCCATTAATGGATGCCCCACCTTAAAGACATTTAAGTAGCGATATCAGGTCGAGCCGGATTTTGCTTAACTAGGTCATGCCTAATTGAAAAACTAAAGGATAAGTTTGTCCTATTAGCCTAACAAAGGCTTTATTTTAAGTTTCACATGGCCTATTAGCTTATCTAAAAGCCTACTTTGTACTAGAAATTCTAAATAGAACATTTGACATATTTATAAAAAAGACTAATAAGCATATATTTCTTAAATGGCTAATAGGTCAATAAAATTTAGTAAAGCATGTACATCCATTTTTTCCCACTTTATAAGCATATATTGCATGTATGTCCAACAAAGTTTTTTAGAGCTTGTACATCCATTTTGTAGATGCTAATAAACATGTATTTCCTTTTACTTTTTGTTGCTAACAGGGTTCCTTACTTTGTAATCTAGAACAATATGAGAATGATGATAGTAAGATATTAAAAGGGATTACTAAAAAGTATGTGTACTCGTTGGAATTGAAATAAGAGAGTAATACCAAGAGTTTTGTAACTCATTCGAAGTCCCAAATTGCAAAAAAAATATTAAATTGCGATATTGAAAATGTCAATGAACCAAAAATTTATTAATATTGTTGAATATATATAATTACATATATATGGGCTGGTCTGATAGGCCTATTAGACTTTTTTATAAGGCTTAGCTGGTCTATTTAAATTAATGAACTTTTTAAAAATCTTGAGCCTAATTTCTTTAATAAACTAGTTAGGCTTAGTTGGGCTTTAAGTAGGCCAGGCCATAGGGGCCTGACGGGCGGCCTGACATATTCTCACCCTTACACTTAAGGAAGGTTACCCATGTGCTAACCGCACAAAAACACCACCTTGAGACGATCTTGCAATTTGCTCGACATCCAACCGTCCTACGTAACCCTTGCATGTTTACGTTGAAACAATTGCAACTGCCCTTCTCCACCGTACAGGTTCACTGTATTACGAGCACTGCAACCAAGTCATCCTTAGCTCTGTTTTCACACATATCAAAAACCTTATACATTTTTTTTGAAAGAAAAAACCTAATATATTTTAACTCGGTTATATAGGCAATCACCTTAAAAGGGTGTCTTTAAGTTTTTTATGCATGTTATTGTCTATAACCGCCCTGCAATATACATTAAAATTATTTTAGAAGGCTCATTAGTCATTATTTTTATTTCTTTACTCTCTTGGGAAGTAAACTCTTGTTCCTCTCGCTGTCTCCCTCTTCCGTGCAACTCGTTGCCGCTCTGTTAACTATCAGCTCTTGACTCCTCCCTCTTACCATCGTCGTCTTCTACTCTAGTCGTTCACCGGTGTTAGTTGGTAAGTTTTCAATACTTGCTTGCACTTTCTCTTTTTTTTCTTCCCGTTGACCACGTTTAAATATATGTAGATTTGCACGTTTTTATAGTTTTTCGATATAATGTGTTCCTAATTTTTTGTTAGTGTTACTTGTTCAAATACTTTTGTTGTTTACATGTTCACGGATTGTAACAACCAAAAGTTGTTAATGTTGTTCCCTAAATAAATGTCAACATCATTTGTTCTTTTATTTATGTTATTGACGTTGTATCATGATGTTCAATGTGTTCACATATACATGGGAAGCTGTATATTAAATCGTGGTCAATGATGATAATATTACTAAAAATCAAGGTAAGAAAGAACTATCTCAACACAAAAAATAACCCTAAAACCCTATAAAAGAAATTATTCATCACTACTACAATAACCATTAAGACATTAACCATCATAATCATACACAATGTCTTCTACTATACAAAACAACACTTCTTTTATCTTCCCACAGACAAATTCAGCTAGTGTCCCTGACCCCTCCAAGTTCTTCTCCCCAAATCTTCTATCTACACCGCTCCCCACAAACTCTTTCTTCCAAAACTTTTCTCTCAGAGAGGGTGAAACACCTGAATACATCCATCCTTACCTAATCGGAACAAGAAAATCATCACTTTCTTTTTCATACCCATCTCGCTATTCAAATTCTTCTTTCCTATACCAAGAAGTCAAAGACGACGATATTGGTCTCACTGTATCTACTATACAGAAGAACTTCAGTCCAATTTATGATGGAAGACACGTAATCACTTCTTATAGTGATCTTGGTGTTACCTTAGATTATCCTGCTACTAATCTGAGTTTCTTTCTTGTTAGAGGAAGTCCATATTTGACTTTCTCTGTAAAAAAACCAAGTCACCTTCTCATTTCCACCAGTTATGACATTCGTTCAGTTACTTCAAATTGGTCCCGTACAAAGTTCACCATTCAGCATAGCAATAATCAAACATGGGTTTTATATGCTTCCTTGCCAATCAAATTGAGTCATGAAACTTTTAAGATTACTTCTAAGGCCTTTTCCGGTATAATTCGGATCGCTTTGTTGCCAAATTCCGATCCGAAATACAAGGCTATTCTTGATAGGTTTAGTTCTTGTTACCCTTTATCAGGTGATGCTAAACTTAGCGAAACATTTTGTCTTGAGTATAAGTTTGAGAAGAAAGGTTCAGGTGATTTGTTATTGTTAGCACACCCTCTTCATATTCAACTTTTATCTAAAAGTAAAAGTGATGTATCAGTTTTGGATGATTTCAAGTATCAAAGCATTGATGGAGACCTTGTTGGTGTTGTTGGTGATTCATGGCTTTTGAAAACCGATCCGATTTCTGTAACTTGGCATTCAAGCAAAGGTATAAAAGAAGAATCACATGATGAAATTGTTTCGTCGCTTTTGAAAGATGTTGAAGGTTTAAATTCATCAGCAATAAAATCAACTTCATCTTACTTTTATGGACAATTGATTGCAAGAGCAGCAAGGTTAGCATTGATAGCTGAAGAAGTTTTTTTCTTTGACGCTATTCAAAAAGTCAGAAGCTTTTTGAAGGAAACAATTGAACCATGGCTTGATGGAACTTTTAATGGAAATGGATTTCTGTATGACAAAAAATGGGGAGGAATTATTACACAGGAGGAAGGTGCTTTTGTTTTTAGTAGTGATTTGGGAGACGGAGCGTATAATGATCATCATTATCAATTAGGATATTTTCTTTATGGAATTGCAGTGCTTGTTAAGATTGATCCAGCATGGGGTAGTAAGTATAAGACACAATCTTATTCCCTTATGGAAGACTTTATGAACTTAAGTATAAAATCGAACTCAAATTATACGCGTTTAAGGTTTTTCGATCTTTACAAGTTACATTCGTGGACCGTAGGGCTAACCAACTCTGAACATGGAAGGTATCAAGAGAGTACTAGTGAAGCTGTGAATGCATACTACGCTGCAGCATTAATGGGAATGGCATATGGTGATCCTCAACTTGTGTCCATTGCATCAACACTAACATCATTGGAAATTCTTGGAACCAAAATGTGGTGGCATGTTAAAAAGAATGGGAAATTGTATGAAGAAGAGTTTACAAAAGAGAATAGGATAATAGGAATTTTGAGGTCTAATAAGAGAGAGAATAATGTTTGGGTTGCACCATGTCCTTTTTGTGAGTGTGAAGGTATGCTTGGTGTTCATGTTTTACCATTGTGTCCAATCTCTGAAGTTTTATTTTCTGATGTTGATTATGTGAAAGAACTTGTTGAGTGGGCGTTGCCTCCTTTCAAAACGTTAGGTGCTGAAAACAGATGGAAGGGATTTGTGTATGCATTGGAAGGAATTTATGATAATGAAAGTGCATTGAAGAAGATAAGAAGCATGAATCGTTTTGATGTTGGAAACTCTTTGACTAATCTTCTGTGGTGGATTCATAGTAGAGGTGAAGTTAGTGACGATGAATAAGAAATATTTGGTTACCTACCATTTTAGTTTTTACTGCTAAAATGAGAGTAAATTTGTTATCATAATTTCTTTTGCTTTTGTATCATAGATTCCTTGTATGAATTAAAAATAGTTGTGTGCTGTGACTTTTGTATTCAATTCATATTGCAGATTGTCTTGCTTTATTCCCATTTTGTCAATTTGCAATTTTAATTCAAGCCAGCAGCTACTAATATAAATTAATGCAATATGTAAAACTATGCCTAGAGTCAAACTAATATATAAAAAGACGACCATATTATAGTATTTGTTTGTATATTTTATCAGGTTTGTGAAAGGGGATTCATACTTTATAATAGTGCTGGTGTTAGATAATAATTTATTGGGCTTATGCTATTGAGAAATTTATGTTTTTAATTTAGTGGATTCCTTTAAGTATTGTTATATAATATTTTGTAACCCTTATTTTCAATTGCTATGATTTTGTCGTTCTAATGGAAACCCTAGCCATTGTTGTTAGTCTCGTTTGCTTTTTCTTTATTCTCTATATTGTTAACAATTAGAACATGCAAACTAAACTATATGATAAATAGGTAAATAAACAGACATAAATACAATGATTAATCATGAAGTTCGTGTAATTGTATCTCTCTCTAACAATAGATGAGTAAATGTTTTATTATGGAATACTTAGAGTTTACCTTAGAACCATACCGCGGCGGAGGCTTCACCCTTGAACCCAACCCTCCTTATCGTAACTCAACATACGAATGAGCCACTCTAGAAGGGAGATGCACTCGCTATACTTGTTGCGCTTTCAGCTCCACTCACTCAGCAGCAAATATGAGGCATACCCGGCAATCTTATATTTCAAGAAACTCTTTCTACTTGTTAAGGTTTTGAAATTATGCCTACTTGTTACATTTATGCCAATTTAAGTGCACGCTTGATAGGACAAAATGTGAGCTACTAAATAAATGACATTTTTTTAGCTTGATAAGAAAGAATAGAGTTGTAACACTACTAGATAATCTCCATTTTCCTACGGAATTACCTGCAGAATTTGGTAAATACTCCGCAACTTTCCTGTGGATTTTGGCCTAGGATTTAGGCTCCGCAGGAAAAACGAGAGTTTATCAAAAAGAGAAATATTGAGAAATGTTTTGCTTTCTATGACTCCTTTTATTTTTTCCATAAACTCTTTTTAGCGGTGGTAATCTTGTTTGAGACATTGTCAAACAGTAATTGTACACACATCTTTCACCCAAGATTTAAACTATGAAGTGACGCATTGAGGGTCAAAATATAATCGCTTTTGTAAAATCCAAGCAGTGTTAAAAGTTAATTACTATTTTTTTACCTTTTTTTGGGACAAGTTAAAATGAAATAAGTTGCCAACAAGAGAGTTTTACCTATCACAAGGTGTGTCAAAGTAAAACACAAGTATTTAACACAATGTTACTCCTTCAAAAAAAAAAATGCTACATAATGTGGAAAAAACAAGGTAAAATGAAAGGTAATACCCTACGCCCAAGCAAGTAAGAGAGCTAAACCACTGGTTTTGATACCCAAAAGCAAAAGAAACATTTGTTGCCTTTAGCCATCAATAAGAAAAACACTTAATTTTTTCTAGAATTTGGTGAATCGGGTCTTCCTTGTTATTACAAATTCTATTTTTTCTATCTTTCCAAATTACTCAAACAACTGTTAACCTAATTAGCTACAAAAACGAACGTCGATATTTAGAACTACCTGCTGATTGACCAAACTAAACGAAATGGTCCAAAACTTGCAAAGAAACCACTAAAGAAAATCCAAGCCATTGACGAACATGTTGCCAAATAATACCGAAAAAATTACAACCAAAAAACAAATGATATGTTGATTCAATACCACCACAACCAGACACACAAAGTTGAGAATCATAATGGGATGATGCCTTTTCTAAATATAGAAATTGTTTTACAAAGCTCATTAATTTTTTTTTCCTTTACTCTCTTAGGAAAGAAACCCTTGTTTGTTAGGATCAAATGCAAGTTAAATAAGCACGAGTGCAAAATAAGGATTCAAATACACTACTTTTAGTCCTATTATTTAAAAAATCGGTATAAAACGTCTATGTGTGGTATTTTTATATCCAATATGAAAATTGTTTTAGACCGGAGTTCGGCCCTACAACTACCCATATATGAAGGCCCATTATCAGATGCACCGCCTCAAAAAAGCTTAAGGAATGATACCCATGCGCCTAACCCGGTAGAAACACAGCCTTTACATGGTCTTGGTCGTTTGCTCAACATCCAACTGTCCTCCGCAACCCATGTCAGTTTACGCTGAAACAGTTGCAACCAGCTCGTTTATATAAATGTGGCACCTCTACCACACCCAACTTAGATATCAGATTCACACCTTTACTCTCTCTCTCTCTCTCTCTCTCTCTCTCTCTCTCTCTCTCTCTCTCTCTCTCTCTCTCTATCTCTCT
>Ga0315915_1010045_pt1 | contig 10588 bp, 3 predicted proteins | sample MpolbnodulesMG_FD_207738 | JGI IMG/M metagenome (GOLD analysis project Ga0315915, IMG submission 207738) | Medicago polymorpha root nodule microbial communities from Los Angeles, California, United States - branched nodules | ecosystem: Host-associated > Plants > Roots > Nodule | place: USA... | reverse complement strand
AGATAGGGGACAAAAGTGCAATTGAACACAAAGATAGGGTGCAAAATCAGAAAGGGGGCAAAAAGATGAGGTGCAAAATCGCTCAAAAAAAAAAGAGGGGGTGCAAAATCGCACAATTAGCAAAAGATAGGGGGAAAAAGTGCAATTAAGCCTATATTATAGATGGAAATGTTAACAAGTGTCATCAGGGCACTTGATAAGAAGTTTAAAGTCGGTACGCCTTGTATTAGGAAGCACACTCTCTTGTGGTAATATATTTCATTTTAGTTTCTTCAAAAAAAAGAAAATTTTATCTTGAAATTTGTGTATTCAACGCATTGAAACATTAAAATGCAACTTTATTTACATAAATGTTATCAATTGTTTCTATTTTTGGATCTTTAACAAGGGTCAACGTTAAATAACAACATTCATTTATTTCTTACTTCAAAAAAAAAAACATTCATTTATTTCTAGTGACACTGTTTCTTCACCTAACACTTGAAAGAAAGAGGAAAGAAAAAAAAGATGCAGCTTAAAATATCAATGACAGAATGAGGGTTGGAAAATCGAAAAATAACGGAACGTCGGAACCTTATTGGTTTTGTTTACGGAATTGACATGTGGCTCACTTCACTGATAGTCGAACGTAATTCAGATGTATTAGAGAAAGTGTCACAAACATGTACTACTAGTACATTTTGTGAACAGCAGGTGGTATAATTGTACTACTTTAGACCATAACGGTGGTGTTTTATTTGAGGCAATTAAGTGAAGTTGTTCAATTCAATGTCTAAACAAAGGGCTTTTGTTGAGAATTAAGACTCGTGTGGTTCGCACATTCCCAGCCACAGCTATCAGAATATGACACGCGCATTCTCAGTGACACGTGGGCCAATGTGTCACAAGGTTCTGTCGGAAAACATACCCTACATTACATTGTTGCCTTTGATATACGATACCCTACGACAATGGATACTCTTTGAATTACCAATTTACCTTGCAATATTCGGTATTTTTTTAAACTACCAGCAAAATGAAAATGTTAAGGGATAGTTATTTCTCTACCTGTTCTATAATACATGACACAGTTGATTCTATTACGCGTGTTAAAACATAATTTTGAGTTTAAATAATATATTAGAAAAAATTATGAAAATTTGATATTTTGAAAATACTCATCGAGACGAATCTAACGACATCTTATATGACATTATTTATCTTTGTATATTAGTAGAAAAATATGATCAAATTAAGTTAGGTTAAAATTGCACATTTTCAAATAAGTCATCTATTACAGAACGGAGAGAGTGCATTTTAAATGAAAGAATGTTACGTGAAAGCATGTAACTCTTCTGCATAATAACCACCAACTATACTATCCTATGTATGTTTACTTCTTTTTTTTATTAAGGGATATGTATGATTACTATTTAGTCCGAATTTAGTTAAACAAATCCCCCTATTTTCATGATTTTTTTCCCTATGATTTCAAGTAGCTTTGTGGCGAAAATTTATCTATTAAGTTGAATAAGTGAAAAGAAATTGGATTCAAACCTCGACTTATGCATATATAATGCGATGTCCTTATTTTTTTTAGATAGATATACGAAATAATAAAGTCATTATAAACTCACATACAAGTGAATGTATGGAGTTCGACCGCAATTATGGTGTTCGGCCAAACAATTTCAAGATTTTTATCAATTGAACAAGGACTTGTAGGTCAGGGACAATTAGATATACGAGGATCATCGAATTGGATTAATAATATGTGATTTTGGATAAAATATCTTCATTCAAAATCTAACGAAATTAGATATACGACGCATTCCACTTATAATTTATTTGTTTTCCAACTTTTGCCTTTTCATTCAATGTGAGACTTCTTACTCACACTTGGCACATCAATATATTTTTTTCTCAACAAAATATTTTATTATCCAATTTACAAATTTTACAAGAAATAATTTCAAATCGTCTCATCCAATTTTTGAACAGACAAAATTGAAAATAATCTTAACTACAATTGCAATTTTCACGAGAAGAAAATTGAAAATCCTTTCGTGAAACTAAACTACCAAAACCCATAATAATCCAAAAAATTTAGAGTTGTGCTGAAGAAAACTCAAAGTAACTCTCCCTATTTATAATAGCACTATACATTTTTTTTCTTCTCACGACTCGACATGAGACTTCGATGAGTAATCACTTTGGTACAAATCCCAACTTTAACTCTTATTCAAAAGTTGGGACTTTCAAAAAAGCCTTTAACACTTTCATTGATCGTCAAGCTAGACTAAGAATAAGATACCACATGTTCGCACAAAATCTTAAGGTATTGTAAGTAATAAGTATATGAGTTATCTCACGTATATGTTGATCAAGATCTACTTTACCATTCAATGTGGGACTTTTAATTTAGAATTGACAGACAATATACTCTCTTTTTGAAGTGTGAGACTATCTGCATCATTGATCCAACACCAAGAACCACTTCTTCTCTTTTTGAGACTTTTGATGAAGCCTTAAACACTAAAATGAATTATCACATTGAGCTAACAATAATTACAGAAGTGAGTTTAAACACCACAACTTTACCCAAAACTTAAAGGTATAAGGTACGTATATGAGTCATATCACTTGCATGTTGCTCAATATCTACTTTATCATTCAATATGAGACTTCTCACCTAGACTCAAGACATTATCATCGGGCAACAAAACTCACACACACACACTAAGTGTAGGGAAGTGTGTAATTGCAGGTTCGAATATGCGCCGTACTAAATCAAATTTCGACTCTACATCTTTTTACAATCTGAGATGTATTAACATGACTTGTAGTCAAACGAACTAATTTATTACTTTTTAGTATTTTTATTCAAAAAAAAATTAAAATTATTTGTTATTCTATGTGGTTTGTTTTGGCAAGGATTTTGAATGAACTGGTTTTATATAATTGATTTTAGTAAAAAATATTTATGTTGGGGAAATTCACGTAAAAACAAGTTGAATAATAAATTTAAATATAAAAATCACTTTTAAGGTCAAATGTTACAACTCATAACTTCAACTTAAAATAAATTTTAGAGGTGTATTTTTTTTTAGATAGACAAAATGACACCGACCATCTGAAAATTCAAGCGCACACACATATGCGCTCACACACACACAAGTGAATGAACTGAGATTCAAACCTCGATCACAGCGCTCAACTTAACAATTTCGTCATTTTTGTCAGTTGAGTTGGTACTCATGGACGAGATAAAATTAATTCTACTTGAGGATATATAAAATGTTAGAATATATCTTATAACTCTAAAATCACTTTACCTCACCCAGAATTGAAACTAAACATACGAGCAAATCACCAATTAACCCCCCTGAAATTATTGAAGTTAGACATTAATATACTCCTACAAGTTGCGAATAGATAAAAAAGACCCCAACTTTGAATATCGTCAGACAACTTGGTTTCTTCTATTAACTTGTAAAGAATAGTTTAACGGTTAGTGATATAATTCAATAATATTTTGCTAATACTAAGTGTTATAACTCATATATTAATTCAACAATATAAAATTAGATACAAGTTAGCAGAATGACCAAGTTGATCCACATAGTTTAAAAAGATTTTATTTACCTATTCATAAATTTTAAGAGTGCAAATGCACGTTCTATGCAATTTGTTGAAGAAAAGGGGGAGGGTATATACTTGTTGCAAGTATTGTACGTATAGGAAATGTTAGGTGAGACTAGGGATGATGAGTAGAAAACAAAGGAGTAAGTAACTGCAAAAGTTTTGGCTAGAGTAAACACAAGTCAATTATTTATTAGAATTAGAATTAATAATTCCATAATACGTGCATGGGGTTCCTCATTCACCGGACATCATTCAGCATAAAACCTTTGGCTTGTCTACTAAAAGAAAAGTTGTTAATTAGATTCAAATCTGGGCCATGCATAACGCGTTCAAACTCAAAAATTTATTCATTTCTCTAAACTACTACTTGCTCTCTACTACCTTTCAAAATAATTTATTGATATACGTTAAATGTTTTAAATTAATGTTCCCATCCCAATCCCCTATTTGCATTGACATATGAAACTATAATAAGCAATAAGCAACCACACATTAACGTTTACAATACTTTCAGTCAGCTCAGATCTCAGTGGCATTGTCAATTTCCTCTTCTTTCGAAAGATATTAAGAACCATAGGTGATTCCGTGTGTGTATGGTACACGTTAACAAAGTCGTTATGCTACAGTAAAGTTACCATCAATATTCTACATGCATGACCCTCCAAATTAATCGTTGTGAAGGAAAAAAAAAATGGAAAATTAAAATTTTAGATATACTAGAAAGTATTAAACTCATGAACAACCATTATCACTTCTAAAAGTAATTGTTTTTCTTCTGGACTGAATAGAGACTTCGCTCTACACTTAAGAAACCTAATGACGGAGTCCGGAAAAAAAGTTTCACCGAGCCATAAAAATAAACTAAAATATATGTACACTAAATTTATGTTTTAATAAGCATTAAACACGAATATGATCATCAAAAATTAAATTACTTAATTTAAAAATTCAAAATAATTATCTACGTATTTCAAATGACTTGAAAGTATGATAATAACATATACTAAAATGGGGAAGAAAGTGAGCCAGAAAATAATTTTATTTAAAAGTCAAATATATTTTAATAATATATCCTATAAAAAAGTTAATTTTTTTTGGTGGGTGGACCGTGGCCGCCTTGAACCCAAGAGGAGCTCCCGCCACTGAAGAGACCCAAACACTAGTTTGAATCAAGAATTATCTACCGAGCAAAATCCTAACTTTTGGAAGGCCCAATCATTGCTACATACATCGCTTCATCAACAAAAAATAATCCCTCTCCAACGATTAGAAGCTTAGAATTCTCAAAAAATCTATAACGCTTACACCAATAATTGCATTCAACGCTCGATGATTAAAAATTTGTCGTAGGTAACGACATATCAACAATCATCTCGTATAAAAAGAACGTTATTTGATCACAGCTTAAGGTACACACTATCTACCCTTTGTACATCACATTTGTTGCTTTCTTATTAACTTGAACGTCAAACTGTATGCACCCTTCCTTCATCTCACATCTAGATAATTGCCTCTCATTGGACGTCATTATTTTGATCATTCTATATCAATTATTTTTCTTAATTTCTACATACAAACCTAAATTTGGGGTCGCTTAATAAAATTTTAAAATTTATTTACTGTATAATGGATGGACGTAGCTAGGGTACCTTGAAATAAGGGTTTGAACGTGCAGTACACGAGGGAGCACGTGGGGGTCTCCAATGGCACCGCTGTGTGCGTTCAAGGAACCCTTGCTTATTATTTTTGGACTTGAACCAATTTTTTCGAGGTCGACCCTGCTTTTTACGTTTTTGTTTTACCTATAATAATAATTTAATTAGATCCACGCCATGCGTATTCTTTTCATAGTTAAGTGATTTTTATATTTGTGATTGGGCTTAGTAAAAAATGTTTAGGATAAACTTGGACTTTAGTAGGGACTCACGTGATTGTCTTATCCTTAAACAACGTGCTCCATTTTTTCCAAATTTTCTAATCCCCAAAGTTGAGTCTCCAATTGTAATCTTTAATTTTTGCTTTGGGTCAATGAAAATGAGGTATTCAAGGTAAACTTGGTTTAAGAATCGAAGCTAATGTCCGTGGGTACTTCAAAAAGAAGGTTGGATCGCATATAATGCCCAAAATTTTGGATTCTGCATGGTGTGTTTCAACTTGTTCGTGTGCATATTTTCATAAACATTCTTTTATATAAAAAATTGTAGATATGAATGATTTAAAAAAAAAAGTGCGTATGAATTGAATGCACAAACAAATTTATATGCATTTTTCCGAAAAAAATAATACTTATTTATATGCATTTTTGTCATCTGGAGTTAGAACTGTGACACATGCATGCATTAATAGAAAAAATATTTAATGGTGTTGTAATTTTTTTTTCTGGAGAAGTTGTATTGTTATATTTCTATTAACCTTCCGATTTTTAAGAGAAAATACCTTAGTAATCTATGGTTTGGCTGGTAATAGGTAAAATTTAACTAAAAATTATATTAATAAGAAATGAAACTCCGAATTCTCAAACGATTATAATACAATATTTTTATTTAGAACACCTTCGTGTGTGGCAGCCCAGTTTATATTTTATTGCAACACTTTTAAATATATGTAGCCCAATAAAGACAGCTCCTACAATTATCCTTTTTTCTAGGGTGCTTCGTTTCCATTTTATTAAAAAATTGAAAAATATTGTGAGTTATGACATATGACACAGGTGTTTTTTTTTTCTTTCTTTTTTCTACTTTTGTCGTGGGTGTTGAGTTGTCAAAAATCATTGCTCTAAGGATACATAGCAAATCGAACTTAAGACATTAAGAAAAGTACAATTCAATGCACTAAGGTTGATACAAAATCTCATGATACATGCCTATTTGATATGTAGTGCATATACAAAGGTTCAGTTTTTTCTATTTTTGAATTTTGAAAAACACAGGTATGGTATTATTTTGTTGGCAAAGATGATTATTAACTGAATCTCAGTGGAAATGGTAAACATGCATTGAGTAGTTTAGAATCAATTACTTGTGATTTGTCTGTATCAGGCTTCTGCCTAGAATGATAAAAAAAATAAAAATTGTCTATCTTGTTCTCCCGTAATTTTTTATTTAATAATGAAACATTTTTTTTCCCTACATTTGATCATATAAGGAATAGAGAGAGGATATATGTTAGTCCTCTGACTTCCGTCTAAGAATGAAAAACCAATTAAAGCTAAATAGAACAAAGAGTTCTTGTAGGAATTGCACAAATTGACACTTGAAATTTATGAGTTGTTATTTCATCCCTATATCTATCTCTTTATTTTCTTCACGTATAGCTATTCACTTTTGCATTTTGTCAAGATTTCGTAGCGTTTCAGTTAAACTAGACATGGTCTTACACACACTACCAAAAAAAAAAAAGACATGGTCTTACACTTACACGCTCACGCATATCAACAAAATGTATCTCCAAAGTCATTTAAGAGGGTGCGAAAAGATTTTCTCTTATTAGAACTTACCGGTCACCCAGCCCAATTAATTCTTTTGAACAAGCCCACAGCCCTAAACTAATATAGCCCATTTTTATTTTGCTTTTACTTTTTCCACCCTATCACCTTCTCTCGCGCCCTATTTTTTTACGAAAATGCCCTTGAAATTTTTGGATTCTATAATCCGAATTGAGTTTTCCCCTTGTTTTGGGGTGCAAAAATTGAGTTTTCACCAATTAGGATTTTATAATCCGAAAACCCCAAAAAATAGGGTGCATTTATTTCTTCTTCGGATTATAGAATTCAAAAACCCCCTAAACACCCTTATTCAAGGGAAAAATGGTTCATATTATATAAATCGAACTGTATCAACATAAATTATAAACATGTTTGTAACATGAATACTCATTTTAAGGACCATATTAACCTTTCTAACTCTCATTATTCTGTTTATGGTCATTGTTAGTTGTTCCCAGTCGAAAAAACAATATTCAGGCTATTTGATTGGATTGCTCCGAAACTTAGCCATAAAATCAGGAAAGAAAAAACAAGGATCAAGACTCCCGTAGAAGGAAACTCTTACGGGATTCCGCCACTCATAATCCAAAGTTCCATCGTTTATATCCATTTTATTTTTAAATTTTCATATTCTCAAAAAATTTCAAATAAATCTGCATAAGTTTAATTTGATTTTTAGATTTTTTTGGTTTTATTTGACATGTTTTTATCATTTTTTCTTTATTTTTTTGGTTTTTTTAAAGTAAAGTTCAAAACAGTTGAAATGGGAAAGATGCCAATTGTTGCTTGTATATAAGCATATTTCGGATTATAGATGCCGAATTAGTGAAAACTCATTTCAAATTATAGAATCCGATAATCACATGGGTATTTTCAGAAAATTAGGGCGTGCGAGAAATGAGTAAGATGGAAAAAGTAATAGCCTTTCCATTTTCTCTGATATCCGCTCAGTTGGGCTAAAATGCAAACAATGTAGTCCATTAGTTAGCCCAGTCTCCTCTTAGGCTCTGTTTGGATTGATGGAAGTGAACGAAGCGGAGTGGAATGGAATACGATGGAATGGAGTGGAACGGAGCGGAATGGAATGACTATTCCATCCCATTGTTTGGTTATTTTTAGAAGAAGCGGAATCAATTTTTCATTCCGTTGTTTGGAAAGTGAACGGAATGTAACAATTATAATTATTTTATTCCATTTACACCCTTATTTTAAAACACACTATTATGTAAAAACAAAATTATATAGCTTATATATCCCTCTTTCATTGTTTTTCTTATTTTCACTACGTTATATACAGCTTCACACCAGAACAGTGATAAAAAAATATCTGACAAAATATCCTGAAGCAAAAAACCACCACTACGAAAGGAATCACAATTAGCCTCCATAAACAAAAAGAACCAGCAGTCTTGCACCTCTAAAATCAACCTTTGATCAAAAACTATATATATATTACACTTAAAAACGAGCAAAAACAAGAGAAAAATCTCTAAAATGGAATGTTATCATAAAATGGAGTACTTTTCTTGTGCCTGGTGGTGAAGAAGAAACGTGCACATGTGAAGAAACTAGAAAACATCACAGAAGAAGTGAAAAGAGGAACGTGTAGGAATAAGTATTAGATGAGTAGAGGAAGAGACAATTAAAACAAGGATAAAATGGTCATATTTTAAGACTCAAATTCCATTCTATTAGATACACTTCAAATTAAGGGGAATGACAAATTGAAGGATTGAGTGGTATGGAATGGAATTGGTTCCATTGTGTTCCATTCCATTCCATTCATTTCTTATAAATCCAAACAATGAAATTTAATTATATACCATTCCATTTCTCCACATCCCATCAATCCAAACATACCCTTAGAAATTTATAATGGCTATTACTTTTCCCACCCCATGTGTTTCTCACGCACCCTATTTTTTTCTCAAAAATACCCTTGGTTTGGATTATATAATTCGAACAAAATTGTTAGGTTTTTCGGATTCTAAAATCCGAAATATGCTTTGCACAAATTTTTAAAGATTGTGTTTATATTATTTCAACGACATAATTATAAATAACAAAAATATAAAATAAATGCAAATATAAACAAAATTAAAAGGAAAAAATGATACAAATAAAATCTAATTTTATTAACGTATCAATACATTTACAATAAAATAATGCTTAAGCGTAAAGCTTATTACATAAAATATTCAAACCAAATGCTAAACTATTAAAACCCAAAACCTAAAGCAGTAGTGCAAACTATTAAAATAGGGTAAGGTTTGTTTCCTCTCTAAGCGAAAGAGACCTAGATGATCAACCTTGCGCATATACAGACCAACATGACACACAGACAAACCGTGTTTCTTTGCAGCGCGTCACCATCCTCATTGACCGTTCATATAATCCTTGCATTTCCAAAGTAACATCTTTTTATGAAAGAACAACGAGGGAAACACATTGATGTAGAAGGAAGAGGAGGAGAGAATGTGAGATCATGGTGTGACAAATTATAAAGGTTCGAAGGATATTTATAAGGAAAATTATTGAAGATTCTGTTGCATAGAGTGTAACTACTCTTAACTAAGGGTCAAAAAACGTGTTCAAAGGGTTTTACCAGCCATTAAAGCTAGTTAAACCCTTTGAAAAACATGTTTCATGAGCCATGCCTGTCGTCCAAAACTCTTACTTGTTTCAGATTATATAATCTGAAACTTGTAAAAGCTTTTCGTATTATATAATCCTAAATGGTTCAATAATGGGTGAAAAATGAGAGAAACTTCGTACTTTGTAGGGTGAGGGATATTTCAGATTATATAATTCGAAAATTTTATTTACATGATTTTTTTGTGTGGTCTGCATTGTACCGACGGTTTCTGTGGTCCACGATGTCCAGAAAATTCTATAAATTCGTGTCTCTGTTTTCTTAATCATTTTTTTAGTTTTTTAGAAGTGTTTATGGTGTCATGGTCATTGCTAATCGTTCATAGAATCCTTGCATTGTTTTGCATTTTATGCGGGGATTCTACGATGGTCAGCAGAGATATTTGACATCAAATACAACACAAAAAAATGCAGTTTGTAATATTTTGGATTTTAGAATCCGAAAAATGCTAACAATTTAGTTCTGATTATATAATCCGAACCAAGGTATTTTTAAAAAATTTATAGGACACTGTCATACCCCAATTTTTGACCCAAACTGTCGCTGACACGTGTCGGTGGGCCCTACATTCGTACGCGGTTTAATCTGACAATCCCTGACGGTTTCGACGAAATTTCGGCAGAAAGGTATTTTAAAATACCTCATGTTTGATTCCGAGTCGGGCCCTCTGCTCTCTTTATCTTTTGTTTACTATTTTAATTCTATCTTTTATTTAAAATCTTTAATTAATTTTAATCTTGTTTATAAAAATATTTTCTTTTTTAATTAAGCTTTTAAACACTTCGGCCTTTTATTTCGTTCTTTAGTTTTAGACTTCATCTTCTTTT
>Ga0315915_1010044_pt1 | contig 10589 bp, 15 predicted proteins | sample MpolbnodulesMG_FD_207738 | JGI IMG/M metagenome (GOLD analysis project Ga0315915, IMG submission 207738) | Medicago polymorpha root nodule microbial communities from Los Angeles, California, United States - branched nodules | ecosystem: Host-associated > Plants > Roots > Nodule | place: USA... | reverse complement strand
GGTACGGTTTGAGGTACCGGTACGGACTATTTAAACAGATAATCGCAAAAGAAGGTCAGGAGGAAGTTGCTGAGGACTGGCTCGAGGTTTGATTTATAGTATTCCTTCTTTTGAATCCATGAAAATATATGACATATTTACAGTATACTGATGCATATAATCAAATGAAAACCAAACAGAAGTTTAGCCCTTGGGAAATTGTGAGGCATGACATTTTGTACCCGATCAGATTCTTTGGCCAGGTCGAGGTTAACCCTAACGGAAGGTAAGTGTAAATGTAATGAGTTACTCGTGAAAATTAGTTTTACACTGCTTTGGTGCATGACTTTTCTATGATAGTGAAAGCCAGCAGTATAAAAGTACTTATAGTTTGGTGTGTATGCCAGCCGAAAATGGATTGGTGGAGAAGTTATGCAAGCACTAGCTTATGATGTGCCAATTCCTGGATACCAAACCAAGAACACCATCAGTCTTCGCCTCTGGGAAGCGAAAGCTTGCGCTGATGATTTTAATTTATTTTTATTCAATGATGGACAACTTGAATCTGCTTCAGTGCTTCACTCACGAGCTCAACAGGTCTGTATCAGTGAATTTTGAATCTTGTTCAGGAATAACTATTGTCAAAGATTATGTTATTATTATAGTTATTAAAATGAAATACGTAGAGATAAACATGTCTTCTCCATTATAAAGTTTCGTGAAGCAGTTTCATATTAAAAAATTTGTTTTGTAGATTTGTTCGGTTTTGTATCCTGGGGATGCCACAGAAGGTGGAAAACTTTTACGACTGAAGCAGCAGTACTTTCTCTGCAGTGCATCACTCCAAGTAAGTTAAACTCGTCTGATTATTTTCCTTTTCATGTTAAGTGTTCTTTATACGTAACAAAGAAAGTATTATGGATTCAATGGTGTGGATAGGTATATCTTTTGCTTAACAAATTATTCTGAATGTTGTACTCTCATCTTCGACCAATTACAGGACATCATTTCCCGATTCAAGGAGAGGAGACAAGGACCTTGGAACTGGTCCGAGTTCCCGACAAAGGTTGCTGTACAATTGAATGATACCCACCCAACCCTTTCGATACCTGAGTTGATGCGTTTACTTATGGACGAAGAAGGGCTTGGGTGGGATGAAGCATGGGAGGTTACATCAAAGTCAGTAAATTGCAGAACTTATTGCATTGTGTGGAAAAGTTGTTTTCCATTTTCTTTATTTCTAGACTGGTTTATTTTTTTGTAGCATATTACTGTATTCCTTATTGCTAAAATATGTGCTATATCTTAACCAGGACGATTGCTTACACCAATCACACTGTCCTCCCCGAAGCATTGGAGAAATGGTCTCAATCTGTAATGTGGAAACTGCTTCCTCGTCACATGGAAATCATAGAAGAAATTGACAAAAGAGTAAGTTTCTTGTTTTTCCTTGTTTCTCTTTAATAAATTCAGCGAACGGTGTACTGACTTATTCATTGTGTAAATCGTAAAATGCATGCAGTTCACTACAATGATAAGTAAAACCCGACTGGATCTTGAGAGTGAACTTTCCAACATGCGTATTTTGGACAATAATCCCCAGAAGCCAGTTGTTCGGATGGCAAATTTGTGCGTGGTTTCTGCTCATACTGTAAGTGATACACTTATTTAAATCTCATCCATCTTACCCTATTGATGTCTTCTGTCCTCTAATTTCTCCAAATACACGTATAAGGTTGATTGATCAATGTAACTGACACCATCTAGTTTTTTAATGGTTGATTTTCTTTCTCTCCGTAACCCTCTATATTATTTGTGAAATTGATTTCAATCGAAACTTATTTACTTCATGTTGGGCCGTCTATTATAGGTGAATGGAGTTGCCCAGTTACACAGTGATATATTGAAGTCAGAATTATTTGCAAATTATGTTTCAATATGGCCAACAAAGTTCCAAAATAAAACTAATGGCATTACACCTCGAAGATGGATCAATTTTTGCAGTCCTGAGCTAAGCCAAATAATCACCAAGTGGTTAAAAACTGATAAGTGGGTAACCGATCTTGACTTATTAACAGGTCTTCGAGAGGTGAGTACCCGAATGCTTCTCTACATGCAACTGATTCCTATTATTGAAACATCCTAACATTCAATTACTGGTGTTTTTTCCCTTCAGTTTGCTGACAATGAAGATCTGCAAGCAGAGTGGTCGTCTGCAAAGATGGCTAATAAGCAGCGTTTGGCACAGTACGTTCTGAAGGTGACAGGGGAGAGCATTGACCCTGATAGTCTATTTGACATTCAAGTCAAGCGTATCCACGAGTACAAGAGGCAGCTACTAAACATTCTTTATGTGATCTATAGATATAAAAAGTTGAAGGTATGAGAAACAGTCCTCTGCATGATAGAGTACAGTTTTGAAATTCTCTTTGTTGAAATTTAATAATACCTCTGTCGTTGAACATAGTATAATATTTCATCCGCTTTAATCTAGATGTTACTACTTTTAGAAAAACTCAGACCTTCAAAGATTTGAGTGTTACCACATTAGCTCTCTCGATATCCCTGTCACCAAATTAGTCCATTAAAAAAATGAAGAGTTGCCATATCAATCCTTAAAATGAAGTTTTACCAAATTAGTCCCTCAAAAGTTCAAAATTGACACCAAATTCATCCCTTTGTGTCAGTATCATTACTTAGTACCTCTAAATAAATTTGGTGAAAAATATTTTGAAGGACTAATATAGGACACTTTAATCTTTGAGAGACTAATTGAAATTCCTCTAAATAAATTTGCAGAAATATATTTTGAAGGACTAATATAAGGACACTTAAATCTTTGAGAGACTAACTTGGTGACAAAAGTCACTATACGACTACATGACTGCACCCTAATCTATAGAGAAACCATTTCAAGGATTACTCCTTTTCAAAAAGATCCCAGCATTATATGAAAAATATGACTATACTAAATATTTTCCTTGTAACTGGAACAATATAGGAGATGAGCCCTGAAGAACGGAAAAGTACAACTGCACGCACTGTCATGATTGGAGGAAAGGCATTTGCGACTTACACAAATGCTAAACGGATAGTCAAGCTGGTCAATGATGTTGGTGCTGTTGTAAACAGTGATCCTGAGGTCAATAGCTACTTGAAGGTAACTTCGTTTTCCACAACTTTTAAGATTTCATTAGTGCCTTTGCTTATAGAAAGTTGAAAAATTTAGATACAAAGTGCCTTGTTCATAAATTGTCATACCTGTGCCTGGTGGTGGTGCATACAGTCATTGTGATGATATGTTTATCAAGGAACAAATTGTAATGAAACTTGTTCAAACCTTTTTTAGGTTGTGTTTGTGCCAAATTACAATGTATCGGTGGCAGAGGTGCTTATCCCGGGGAGTGAACTATCCCAACATATTAGTACTGCAGGCATGGAAGCAAGTGGCACAAGCAACATGAAATTTGCTTTGAATGGGTGCCTTATTATAGGTACTTTAGATGGAGCTAATGTGGAAATCAGGGAGGAGATTGGTGAGGAGAATTTTTTCCTCTTTGGTGCGACAGCGGATGATGTCCCTCGACTGAGAAAGGAAAGAGAGAATGGACTGGTATGTACTTGCATTCATTCAAAGTACATATGCAGAAAATAAATTATTTTTTTTATTTCAATTTCAAAAGCTCTTTTAGAAAGCTCAAAGCTGCAAAAAAAATTTCAAAATAAGCTAATAGAAATGTACACCAAGTTCCTTGAACTTTAGGATCTGTTTGGCCTGCAAAATTATTCTCTGCAAAATACTTTTTAATTAAAAATAAAAACAGAACATTTTCAATAACCAAACAAGCTCGAAGGGTCAGTTTAATTCCCATGTTTTCCTTTTTCATTTTCACTTCAACTGATAAACACTAAATAATATAGATCTCGTATTTCTTCACCATTTTCTTTTACAATTTTTTAAAACGAATCTACTATTTTAAGATGTTAAACCATTGTTTTCATTGTTTCTGAAAATGCATTATTCCTAGCTTTCCTTCCATCATCTCTCTAACACAATGTTCACTACATGAATCGTCCATCTGCTTATTAGCAATTTAAAATGAACACAAATTTTAGAAAAGAAAAACCGAAAAATATTTTTAGGAAGTAACTAGGCCCTAAAATTTTCATAATGATTGTTCTGTTAACATTTTTTGTGATTTGAAGTTCAAACCCGATCCTCGATTTGAAGAGGCAAAGAAGTTTATTAGGAGTGGGGTGTTTGGAAGCTATGACTACAACCCATTGCTTGATTCATTGGAAGGAGATTCTGGTTATGGTCGCGGTGATTACTTTCTTGTTGGTTATGACTTCCCGAGCTACGTGGATGCTCAGGAAAAAGTAGACGAAGCATATCTGTAAGATTCAATCTCTCACATTTTCTCCCTTTAGTTTCCCCCTTAGCTGTTTATTATGGTTAAAGTCAGTTTAGAATTTGCATTCACCGTAGAGTGTCGAAGTTGATTTCATCACCTATTAGGCGTTATTTTAGTAAAACTCTAGATGTATGGTGACATTGAATCGAAATTGATTTTACCTTCCTATCTGGATTTTACTAGAAGTAATAGAAAGTAGTTTTTGCATTAGATTGAAATTTATACCAAGCAAATCATTTCCAAACTATTTTACAAATTCAAGTTCATTTAAAATCATGATTACAAACATTCAACCACTAATTAACTCAAACTCTTTTTGCAAAAGTAACAGGTCAACCTGTCACTTTGCTGAAGCAAATTTTTCAAAACAGTTTCCATTTTTCAGCCATAAAATTGACCTAAGTGTATGTATTGTTTTTTGGTATGTTTTGCATGGTGCAGTGATAAGAAAAGGTGGCTAAAAATGTCCATTTTAAGTACTGCTGGGAGTGGGAAGTTCAGCAGTGACAGGACAATTGCTCAGTATGCTAAGGAAATTTGGAATATAGAAGAATGCCGTGTACCATAATTTCAGCTGGATACATCCCTTGCATTCATGAGAAGTATATAGTCATGAATAAAAAAGAACATACCTTTCTTTGTAGTATGCTGAATCAGGTTTCAACTGTATTATTATAATAAGTTCCATTTCTCTCGATGCATCTGCTTCTATATATATGAAGAAAAAGAAAATTGTAACTTCATATTTTTGTTTTTCTATTGTTATATAAATTTACTTGGCCTTCCAAATTGGTATTTGTAATGGACTAGTCTCATTCTGTTTCAGTGGAATAAGTCTGTTTCCTTTAGAAAGTTTAAGTGCTATGCTTATGAAGGGCATAATTTTATTGAAACTATTTTAGGCTTGAGTCTTATTTTTCATTTGATTTTGTGGGGTTGTGAAATATTTTTAAGTAAATATATCACAGAGATAATAAATAAAGCAATTCGTTTCTTCAAAAAAAATAAAATAAAGCAATTCAAGGTTTTGACTCGGTTAGAACAAAAACTCGTAAATCAATCATTTAAGCTGCAAGTAAACTTTTGAAGTTATTGACTGCTCATTATGTAATGCAATGATAACTTTGGAATTGGGGTTGCTGTTTTATCTTGTTAACTTAATCCAGTTATGAATGGAGTTGGTGTAATATTTATCTCATGGGTAGCATTAAGACTTTCAAAAGAGCTGAAACAAAATAGTGTCTAAGGATGTTTTCTTGGAAGTAAACTAGTTATTGTCAAGTAACTCCAAAAATAAGGAAAAACAATAAACGAAAAACATACTTTGAAAAGTAAATCCAAGTAACCATGGTATATAACATAACATTAGGTGTCTTAACACAAGTCCTGAACATAACTAAAGAACTAAAACACTCCATCTACGACTCTACATACGCTTCCACACCGATTAAGACTATTATTAAAGCAAATCTAGGATAGACTAGCTGTTCAGTTTGAAGGAGAGGTAGTTCCAGGAGTGTTGGACCTTGAAAACGATCTTGAACTCGCACTCACACTGGAGCTTCTTGATCGAGAATGCTTAACTTTCGAATAACCACCACTCCTTCTGGAGCTTCTTGAATGACTCCTTCCTGATCTCTTTCTTGGCCTGGGGGAGACACTTCGAACAGGAGAGGCACTTCGCGGGTACCTCCTCCTTGACCTCCTAGGCCTTGGTGAGACACTTCGAGAAACCGACCTGTAACGGTATCTTCCATAGTAGCTATCATCAGGTGATTCATATCTGGAACCATGGGGAGAGCATCTGTCACGCATTCTGACAGGAGACCTGCTATAAGGAGAGCGAGACCGAGAATATGATCTGTGCCGGTCATAACGATAGTACGATCTGCGTCGACTGTAGTATGGCGAGTAAGCCCTCCTTCGCCTGTAGTCGTCAGGAGAGTAAGACCTCCTTCGCCTGTAATCAGGTGAGTAAGAGCGACTCCTACTTCGGTCCGACGAATAAGGCGAACGACTGTAGCTTCTTCTATAAGGAGAATAGCTAGGAGATCGTCGAGGAGAGTAGCTTGGAGAACATCGCCGTCCTGAATTTAACAAAATGATATGGATTAGATTAGAAAGAAAAAAGAAAAAAGGAAAAAAAAAAAAAAGGTGGACAATCATAAAAGAAAAAATGAAACACACCTCGAATAGTTTTGAGACCAAGATATTTCCCAGGTGTTGGGGTTCGACCGCGTCGTCTTCTGGCCTGCAGTAAATGAAGAACACAGTATGAGGATAGGGTATTGCTATGCACATGAATATAAGCAACAACAACATCAATACAAAATCAAAAAATTAAATGTTTAGCCAAAATATTTATAAACCCTTTGTCATAAGAGGGACTTAATAGCTATAAAAATGAAGGGAACATAACAAGTTATAAATGCAAGAAAAATAAAAGAGGGAAATGCAGGGCATACAACCCCAACGGTCTGATGCTTGTTGATGTATTTGATTTGATTTGATTTGTTTAGTTGTGATTTGAGAGTTTGATGAAGGGCTGCTTCACACCCTAACCTGCTGCCACAGAAACTTCAAATGGAAAGAAGCATAAATCTTACAAATTTCGTAAAGAACACAAAAGCAAATCATCCATGCATAATCAATACAGTGAAGTTGAACAAAAATCAAACAACTAAATCAAAGCCCCAAAATAGACATTGTTGATTAAGTGTACCTTCTCAACAGTAATAACACGGCCTTCAAGTACAGAGCGATTCAGATACTTCACACAACGATCAGCGTCTTCTAAAGTATCCATTGTCACAAATCCAAAACCACGGGATTCCCTTGTCCATGGATCAACAACCAGATGGACATCTACCACCTACAAAAGAAATTCAAGGGTACCAACATATTTAAACTTATATTTCAAGGAATAATAAGCCATTTAAAACTAAAAAACAAGCATTAAATGAATAGAAGACAATGAAGAACATACTTTTCCCTCAGCAGAAAAATGCTTCTCCAGTTCCCTCTTGGTGATCCTAGGAGACAGTCCTGTCACATACAAATTGTTTCCTGGATTTTCCACATCTGGTGTTACGCTCCTAAATCACCGTAACAAAACAACTTAAACATGAGTGCATAATCAGATAATTAAAAATATAACAGAGAAGCAATAACACGCAAAACTATATCAACTTAAAAAGTTAACTCGATTAAAAATAGAGGGGTCACGAATCCTACCTTGAAAGAGACCGGGAAACAGACCTACTGTATCGCCTGTATGGAGAAGGCGAGGGCGAGGGAGAGGGGGAATACCTGTAAAACGAAAATCAAACGCATAAGCCACATTGCAAAAACGCACGCTACTTGAATTCAAAATTTCAATAGCAAATTTGAACATTCAGAAAGCAACTAACCTTGATCTCCTTGAATATGATGTCTGCAACAAATCAGAAAGTACAAAATTAAATTAGTAATATGAATGTATCATCAATTATTACAGAAGAACTATAATACGAGAACGTGTTATTTGAACATCAAAATATCATATGCGACACCGTATGTGTTTGTAACCTTTCAAATATCTAACATCAAAACAATGGATGGGGTATTTGACATGAAAAATTTGATACAAAAATATCATTTCTCATGCAAGAATCCAATTAAATCTGAATATTAATGAATCAAACTAACAATATTCACACGAGCAGAAATTAACAATATTCATCACACATCCAAAAATTACAAAAGATAAATGAATCAAACTATCGATTACAAATAATTGTACACCATTTTACTACAAATGGAGATTAAACAAATCCCAAACAATTAACTTCTAATATCCACCAAAGCTAAAACCTATCGATCAAATCAAATTATACAATAAAAGGAACAGAATTCAACAAATTTCAAAGGCATGCATAGAGATATAATTGATTCTATTACATGTAATAATAAGAATATAAAAAAAAAAATAGATGAGAAAATGGAACTTACCATAGTCGATGGTGAATGGTGAGAATTCGATTTTTTCGAATATGGAGATGAGAATCAACGAAGTTGTTTGTTGTGTTTGAAATAAGAATAAGAAAGAAATGGCGTAGGAAGAATGAAGATGGTTATATAAAGGGTGAAGTGTGAGATTATGAGAAGTTTCTGGAGAATCAACCAGAGTTAGACACGTTCGATGCAATATTTTATGGGCCGTGGGCCTATCCCTATTAGTTTGTTTTTAGGGGGTACCAAATTAGTTTGTGTGTGACAATTGCAAATTTACTTATGTAGCTAATTTTTATTGTAGTTGTAAATTACCCGCAATTGTTCAAGAGTGGTCTTAAGTCTTATCAAGTTTGAATCATAATGAGCCACATTTTTACGACATAAAATCCTATATGCATATTTCAAGGAAAAGTTTGCATTTGCAACGTGGTTGCAACAAGGAAAATATGTTTTACCTATGTTTAGGAGCTTGAACTCCAGGTAGGGATGGCAATACGGGTCAGCCTAACCCGTTTGGACTCAATGGGGTGCGGCGGGGTGGACTCGAACTCACACCCCACCTCGCCTAAAGGAGGACTAGTGGGTTGGCAGGCTGGCCCGTCTATTTTTTAAAATATTTTTTTGTCAATTGTTATTAACAAAAACGCTGTTATTATAAAAACAATAAATTCAATATAAAGACTCTAAAATTAAACAAATCTCAAATAAATCCACCATACATCCAACATAAAACAAATTACAAAATAAATCCAACAACATGAAATAAGTCTCAATATAATGTAGTGGTGAATCAGTTTTTTTTCTAGAGGTCGTGGACTAGTGGTGATCGGTTATCACTTATCACTATCAGAGAGAGTGAGACAATTTGAGGTTGGGTTGGTATCACTTGGCCCAATTGTTTATTGGGTGTGTAAATTAAAAATTTGGTCACTAATAGTAAAAAAAAGAAAGTTTAATAAGCACGCGGGCCCGCCCGCTATGACCCGTTTTTCAGCGGGCTTAACAGGGGCATACCAACTAGAGAGATAGGCTCAAAATCTCACCCCCAGCCTGCCTAAAATGGCAGGTTAAATGGGCTGACCCGACGGGTAGAGCCCGTTTTGCCACCCCTAACCCTAGACCTCAACAACTCTAGAGCAAATTTCTTTAGCACATTTCCAGTCCCTGTTATAATTAAGCGCATAATGAAAGATTGGAAAAATCAACTTCATTGTTTGCAAAACCTATTTGAAGGTGATCTTTAAGGCAACCGTATCCTTTTATGTTACATATTTTAAGAGATCATTTTATGGACGTCCAGTGGCAGATTAAGTCGTATAGAATGGAACAATTTCCCTTAAATGGAGGAGAACACTAGTATGATGATTAAACTCACCTCTACAAACTACTCCATTTGGAGGTCAAGAATGGAGGTTATACTTTACTGCAAGGATATGTATGATCTTGTAGAAAAGGGAGACACAGAGCCAGATAAAGTGACGAATGTAGACTAAAAAAAAATCTTATCGGAAGGTTGTTAGTCTGTTTAGGAAGTGGGTGGATCTTAGTGTATTCCACTGTGTGGCCACATAGACGAATGCCCAGACTCCATGGAAGAACATTGAAAAGATGTATTAAAGAAATACCGCATAAAACAAAACTTTCGCTATTAGAAACTTGGTGAATTTAAAGTACCGGGAGGGAAGATCGGTTGTCGAGCACTTGAGTGACTTTCAATACTTGCTAAACCAATTGGTTGTCATGAAGTTGGTGTTGGATGACGAATTACAATCATTGTTGCTTTTGAGTTCTTTGCCATAAAGTTGGGAAACTTTGGTGGTGTCAGTAAGCAGCTATGCTCAAGATGGAGCGCTGACTTTGTCCAAAGTTAAAGACAACATGTTCGATGAAGAAACAAGAAGAAACACATATGATCAAGTAGCTCTCAAGCCCATGTCACGGAGAACAGGGGCAGAAGTAAAAGCTGGTGGAGATTCATTAAATCCAAAGACAGATCACAGTCTCAACCTCAAAAAAAAAGTTCAAATGTTATCACTACGGAAAAGAAGGTCACATCAAAAGAAATTGCAAATCTTTGAAGCGCAAAGAAAAGAAGGATAAGAGGAATCAAAGACCATATGACAATTAAAATACCACAACCCTAGTAGGTGATGGGGAAATAGTGTTGCTTTATGTTGAAAAAGAATAATGTCACAATGTAGA
>Ga0315915_1010040_pt1 | contig 10594 bp, 9 predicted proteins | sample MpolbnodulesMG_FD_207738 | JGI IMG/M metagenome (GOLD analysis project Ga0315915, IMG submission 207738) | Medicago polymorpha root nodule microbial communities from Los Angeles, California, United States - branched nodules | ecosystem: Host-associated > Plants > Roots > Nodule | place: USA... | reverse complement strand
AAATATTCTAGATTTCGGAAAACTCCAGTAAACAAAGCAATTATATATGGTATAAAATAAGTAATGACTACACAAGTTCTGTTCCAGGATAGAGATATAACCCCAGGCCCCAAGTTTGATTGTTCAGGCTAAGGTTCATAATTAAACACTAATACAAGAGATATGTTCTCTTCCTAAAAAAAAAACGAGACGCGTTCTCCTTTGGCTTTTAGAACAAAAGCCTTCAAGTTTAGGTCTAAAAAATCCATATCCTTTGTCTTCTAGGTTTTCCCCTTCTTTCTGCAATGCATGACCATTAATTAGGTCATCTTTTGGGATCAGCAAATATCCTTCATCTCATGATTAACCAACGTGTAGGATAAGACACGTCATTTTCACGATCTACATCCGTACAGAGCGTGTGAATAGAGGTGTTGGGGACCACTGAAGGAGTCCCAAGGCCGTTAAGAATGCAATGATGGCCATTACGGGGATAGGTGTTGCAGCAGGTTGGTCTTTACGACCTGAACGGTCATCAAGTGTCCAACTTCGACCTGAACAGTCATCCCTGTCGACAACTGAAATAACTATACTTTTGAAGACTGGTCTTCTATAACCAAAGGGCTAAATTAAGAGCTCAAAGAGACCTGTTAATTATTAATTGAGTTGGATTGTTCTCTTCAATTCAGCTCATTAGTACAGTGGTGATGGCATTAGTTCATACTGTAATTCTAAGCCCACAAGCTTTATCATTTCATTTTCACATCCCAGAACCACTCATCAAAATAATCAAACACATAAAACCACTAGAACCAGTGACCTTGTTGCCTTATTTCATGCCTCTTTTGTTCTACTTATACAATTACATGAGAAGCACACACCCAGTTATTCAAGCTTAAGGGCTATCGACATTAGGTGTGCATTCCATACTACAATGGAAATTTATCAAGATCCTTACACTTAATAAGGTGAACCTGTCATTTAGGAAATATAACTAGTAGAATACCAATAACTCAAATTTTACCTTTTCCCTTGAATAATTCAACCAACAGTTCATGAAAGAGACTGGCTTAGTTAAAGTCGTAAAATTGTATTTTCTCAGTGATAATCACATATTTTGTTTAAAGCAGTTTAGTGGTATATCAGTTAATGAGAAAATGAAAGCTTAGGCCTAAGATCACTTGCTAAATGAAAAAAGAAATACCAAACGAATTAACTAATTATGTTTATGCTTGTGTTTTTTCAGATGCATAGACAAAATATCTGTACTCACTCATCAATACAATCAACAGTACACTAACAGAAGGTAGGGAGAACTTGAATGTGACAGAAATACCCAATAAACATCAAAACTCGCTAAAAGAGTGAGGACTCTTCACATATAATGCAAGGAATGATATTCCCTTCAGTCGTATTATCTATGCTAAGTTTTAAACTTAATCATTCTAGTTGCAAGCCCTATGGTAAATACCTTCCGAACTTTTGCTAGAACTCAATGACTGATTGTAAATAAATATATCTCAAAGATGGAACACTTTTTCTGCCTCCACATTCAAATCTCATGTAACCTATGATTTTTGACTTCATTGCTAAACGCGCAATGCTTGTACAGATATTATTCTCACAAAACCCTCAGACTCACATATCAGAACTCAGAAGTCGTTATATTATTCTAATGACAGTAAATTTCTTATCACCCTAAATTAGATAGAGATCATAATGCAGCTACTCTACCAAAATACATAAAATTTGGAGGACATCAAGTTCATAAAATAAATGAGAACAATCCCAGAAAACAGAGTTTGGGTAATAAGGGTGCAATAACCTCATCGTCATCATCGTCATCATCATCCGATAAGTCAATTATTATTGATTCCTTGATACTGCTTCCACTACTACTACCACCAACAACATCCTCCCCTGGCAATTTCTCCACGTACTCCTTGGAATCAATTTGATCGAATTGTTCTTCAGAAGATGGATACTTCCTCTTTTGACCAGTCTGCTCCTCGTAAAACTTTTGCTCCACCATATCTTGCCACTGTTCTGCTTGAAATAACCATTTTTTTTTCAAACACATGAGATTCAAAATGAAAGACACGTATGGAGCAAGCCAACAGAGTGTTAAACAAAAAGATTATCAAAATCCAACCCATTCAATCAAATTCTTAACATTAGACAATCAAAACGAAGACAACAACCTTGGCAATATAAATTGAAACCCGTGTTGTCAAATAGCAGTGTGCTATAGCGGTATAGCATAGCAGATTTTGAGGGGAAAAACCGCAATATAAAAACCATGACGCTATCCTAGTTTTTCTTTTAGGGCAATAGCGGCCGCTATTCCAGTTTCTGGTAGTATATATAGTGGCAGTAGCAGGAAAATTAAAATAGGGTTTTTGAAAATAATAAAGTTGAAGAGCCTGCACTCTGTGTACCATATATAACCTATTTTTGAAATTGAAAAACTGAGGAGGCTGTGAGTATTACTCTAATATTCACTATAATATGTAAAGCTTTCAACATATAAGTTATGTTTTGCCTCCATTCCCTTTTTTATTTGTATGCATCAGCAACCATTTTATATACCATTGACTCATTCCAACCCCTATGTGGCTTCCTCTATTTGCACGCAATGCTATCTGCTATTTCACATAGCGGATATTTGACATTCCACAATTTATCACAGTCCACCACTGATATTATTGACTGAAACTCTTAAAACAAACAAAACACGCACAAGAAAGACAAAACGTGGTTTTTAGAGTCTAAAGATGTGGTATAGGACTTAATATCGTCTTAGATATTAGAGATAACTCAATCTCACAAAACCAGCAGTAAGATGAGGAATGTGCAACATTAAATCTCTCAACACTTAGAATGAAACATCATGGTTTCATTCTCTATTTGAAAATTCAACCAATGAAAAGTACTTATGATAAGCATGGTCAAGAAAGAGCACAGGTCTATTTTATGGATTGGCTTATTTGAGCTTAACTAGTGACATAAGCACTTGTGAGACTGTTTGTAAGAACTTATGCAAACAACTTATGACACATCCATAACTTGTTTTCTGCTTATTTCCATAAGTTCTGCACCAGGATAGCTTTGAGAACATCTTACAGCTTATAGGAAAATCGTTTGACTTTATTTTACTATGACCTCTTATTGAGTTGCTTATCCAAACAAACAGGGTCTAAGAAACATGCAACATGAAAATATACCTTCACTCAAATCTGGAAGGCGTTCCAGTCTCTTTTGGCACACACTTAACCTATCCTGTTGAACACAAAATCAATAATTTTCAGCAAAAAAAACACAATGCATTCCCAAATTGCAAAACTTGAACAACAAATAAGCTATGAAACACACGGACACCGACACTGACGCGTCAACACAAAGATGAATAAATTGAATGTAATCATATGTGTCGGTGTTGTGCCAGTGTCGGACACCAGACATGTCATTCGATAAGAGGTGTCGGTGCATGTAACTTACAAGCTCAGATTTGAAGGCATGGTCATTTGGGTTAATCCCTCTGCACTTCAACTTCACTATACCAAAACGAAAATGGGTCATCAGTAAAACGATGAAAATGACAATAAAGTTACAATTTTTGAAGATAAACGTTAATGGGTTGCATTGAAATACGAACATTCAAAGAGGGTAGAAGTGAGTTTAGCGAGGGAGAAGAGAGAGTGAGCACGTTGAAGGAGTGGGAGTGTAGAGAGATGATCAGGGTCTGATAGAGAAAGGAATTCAGGTAATTGAGTTTGGAGTTGTTCAACGTTGTACAAAGTACGTTTGAGTGATTCTATTGTTGTTGCTTCTGATGGCACTGTCACGTTCTCTGTTTCGTTTGGTTTCACCATTTTCTCTCTCTTTCTCTCGTCACTAGAATGTCAACACGCATTTGGATTCTCTCGCATTTTTGGTCATTTATCTTTTATTAAAAATGTGTGTTGATACTTTACTTCTTTTTAACATGTTTTAGTCCTTTATTTGCAATTTAGGTAAGAATAGTGATATTTGTACACCTCTTTCTAAATAATTTCTAAGACAACTTTGTTTTTCTCTATTTTGATTGGTCAAAATCAATAGAAAGAGAAAAAGGTAGAGAGAGAATAAGAATATAATGTGAGTATGAGAGAGAAAGTTGTTAGAAATTGGTTGTACAAATATCATTACTCTTTAGGTAATTTAGGTAAATGTTAACATAAACTCATTTGACATAGAATAGGGGAAAATGATGTCGTTTGTTAGGAATGTTGAAAACAGAAACAAGAATTTAAGCGTTTGAAAGAGATTTTGTTAAGATTGTTGCAACCTTTTTGACAAGTTGGAAGCCATATAGGTTTAATTTCCAATTTTCTCTCACTTTTGGATAACAAAAGGATAAACGTGAATCTTTTTAAGTAGATAAAGGATCAAAACATGTTAGAAAGAAAGTAAGATAAATGACCAAAATACGTTTTTGATAAAAGATAAAGGATTAAAAATATATTTAAACCTTAAAAGAAAATACAAGAGTAATAATAGGTGAGAATTGTTTTAGGTTGATAAACACTAAGGAAGAATGGCTTTAGGCAAGAAGAAATGCATTAGAAATCATGCACACTTGATTTTCCCAACTATTGTGTTTCTATGCACTGAAGAAACTGCATATTGACACACTGAAATGCATTACTGATCATGCATTTTTTTAACGGATCTACAGTGACATGTCTTTGCAATAGAAATCATGCAAACATTGATTTTCCCAACTATTGTGTTTCTATGCACACTTCGTGAAATGAAATGGACGAAATGTTGAAGAGACTTCATTGTGCCACTGATGTTGGAGATATGCTCAGTTGGCAGCTCAACACTCTAGTTACGAGTTGTTTCATAATTTAGCTACAGCATCTATATGTAATGTTAGTCTTCAATATTATCCTGAAATTCCTGATTATGTGGTAAACAATGTTGCTGATGAATTAAAAAATAAGCATTTTTTCCTCAAATATTTAACAATAACAAAGTACTTAATATAAAAACCACTCAACATATTATCGGAAAAAGGGTATTCACAGTCACCAAAACAGCAGAAGCTCCGGGAATATGCTCTCAAAGATTAATAACCAGAATTATTTTAAGCCAGATTGTGGTTCGACAAATAATGCATCTTTAAAAGTTTTCAAACAATTTCATACCATCATGTACACAAGTAAAAACAATGCATCAGCTCCAAAAGATCTTAAAAGTATGTATACAGAAGTTCATCAAGAAGTCGTTCTAGTTCTTAGATAAAAATTAGAAAGGGGCCATATTTATCACTCAATCACATGAATACTGAATAGAAAGAAAAAAAAGGTCCTTTTGAAAGTGGATGTGGTAAACAAAAGAGTGCATGTAGTTCTATATGAAGTGGCAACTACAGCAAGTCAAACATAAGAAATATTTTTTACAAGTACTTAACACCAGCTCCAAGTTGCCGGTGAAAATAGAAACTACTCAAAATCAGCAGCACTGTTTTAATAGTGTTTGGAAAAGTATGTTCACTGCATTATTGGCGTCAAGCTACACCTTCAGGCTTCAGTTGAATCTGAGGTCACAGTATTTTTAACGCACAAACAAAAATGCTAATAACATCATCATGGTGCAATCCTGAGTGGGTCACGTGGATATAGTGATGTTTTGCGAATGTTGTTCAGGCCACAGAAGAGCATTACTACACGCTCCAAGCCTACTCCAAAGCCACCATGTGGTGGTACACCATATCTGTAAATGATCAATCGCTTAGTTTTCTGGTAAGCAATCTTTTACCCCCATAAAATCCTTATAACCAGAGCTCAGTAAGAGGGGCAGCCTAAAAACCAGTATAACAGGACATTGAACACGAGGAAGAAGTAAATATATTACCTGAAAGAATCGATGTAAGCAGATATTGTCTTCACCTCAATGCCGCAAGCTTGTGCACGTTCTTCCAAAAATTCAGGCACGTGGATACGCTGAGCTCCTGATATTATCTCCTCGCCTAAGCAACAAGGATTGCATAGAAGTTAAAATCAAACGACACCCGAAAGCTTAAGCTTTTATGGAAGTACAAACACATTTGGAGAAGCATGATGGTTAAAACCAAAACATGATTAATTGGGTGCACCAGTTTGTCATACCAAAACATTGCATGACAAAATAACTTAATTTCTCTGCTTACCACGAATGAAGACATCAAAAGAGTTGCTGTAATTTGGGTTGTCATAGCAAGGCATTGTATAGAATGGCCTTACAGCCAAAGGGTACCGGTGAAGGATATAGAACTCTGTTCCATACCTATAAATAGAATTACAGTCGAAAAACAATTTTAAATTATAGCATATAGTAACAAAAGACAGTATTTAGTTATAAAAGATTTGAGAAAGGAAATTACTTTTCTAAAACCAGTTGGCCTAGTTTCCTTTCTGCTTCAGTATTCAAGTCACCAAAAGGTTCAATTTCTACCCCAACTTCCTGCAAAGCAAAACCATTACTGGCTGCAAGACAAGGATACTAAGACAAGAATACTGTAAATTTCTACCATCCTATATATATATATATATATCATAATTACAGTACAATAAGTCCTTTTCAGAGTTTTGATGTCAATGATTCTAAGCAGTGCAACGAACTCCCAAAACTAACTAAAAGAGGAAAAATAGCCAGGAATTCCTCAGAGCATCAGCTCGGTCACGCCTTGAAACAAAAGTTAGGAACCTAAACAAGTGTCACTAACTTGTTCACCAATCAAATAACTATCTGAAGAAAATACACACATGCCATCCTTTAAAGGAGTCCAAACAAACACGTCTTAATTGGCAAGCAGCAAGACTACGATATGGATTGAGGGTGGAGCATTAGCACAATTTAATTACTCAAAGGTGTCAGATTCTACAGTTTCACCAATTCAACAATAAACAAACTATACATTAGTACCTTAATGTGCCGTTGTTTCAAGCTACCATCTATTGACACACATTGATTGTATGGACTGAGTACAGGGTGTGTCTTTTGGACCTAGGCCCAACTCAATCATTTATTGTTTTGTCATGTATTCAAGTTGGCATGATGTGCGTTTATTGAAATTTGCAGTGACTTTCCTAGTCATTGACCAAGGGTGCATTCCAATTCCAGCTATCCTCAGAAATTCTTCTACAAAATTTATCCTTTGGTTGAATTAATTTGAAAAGGCTCCCCAACCCAATAGCCCGAATCATTTGGTTGGAATTTTCAAAAATTGGACGGCAAAGCTTTTCTTTGTTCCCAAAACTACCATCATCAATGAAATGACTATATGAAATCTCATTTTATGGACAATCTGAAGCTGACTTTAGTTCTAGTATCCTGTCGATCTAAGTTCATTTTCATCCATTTACATTATGTACTACCTTTCAATGGCATCTATATAATATAGTTTCAACTTTCAATAGTTTGACTAATACGTAATTTTAAACTTGACTACAATTGTTGAGAGTGGATATTTAGTATGATAATCTATAAGATTAAAATGTGCACAGGCTACTCCCTACCAGTGCTTAAACTTCCGCCCCTCTCTATCTCAATTTTACAAAATAGACAAGGATAAAAGACGTAAAGTTTAAGCACCGCCATCATTATCCTATCATATTTGTTTGTTTGTCTACAGCTTGCAAGTTAATTAGTTAAGAAATATTTAAGCTTACCTTGAGCATCTGAATACCTTCTTCATATGTAAGCCGCAGAGTATTTGGCAGATACTGCACATTCATAGAGATATAATCAGATCACAAAATGTAACAATGCATTCATTTAAGTCTAATATTAGTATATTACACAAATAAACATGATATACCCACTACATAACAAATAAATTGACAAATATAAAACAGATGGTATAATAAATAACAAATCCCATACAAATATACACCTTTAGGGGTTCAAACGGGTACTGATTTGCCACAGCTTCGAGATCCTTCTTACATTTTGTATTCAAAATGTCAAACATAGCAACAAACAATTTGTCAACTACATCCATAACCTGCCAAAAAACACAAAGCATCAGTAAATCAGATTTTGACCCCGACAATTTCAAATGCAAACACCCAAAAATTTCATTTTGCCAAATGTACCTCAAAATAATGTTTCTTAATCTCCATTTCAACATCAAGACCTGTAAACTCGCACAGATGCCTATGAGTAAAGGAATCTTCTGCTCTAAACACAGGACCAATCTCAAAAACACGGCCAAAATCACCACATATTGACATTTGCTTATGAAGTTGAGGTGACTGAGCCAGGCATGCAGGTTGCCCTTTGTAGTCCAGCCTAAAGACAGCAGCTCCACCCTCACTAGATCCAGCAATCAACTTAGGAGTGTGGATTTCAACAAAGCTTTCCGCTAATAAAAATTGTCTGAATGCCTGCCCAACACAGCATCACACCGCAAAAAGCATTTCTTAAGTTAGTTTCTCGGTAGGCACTTATTCCAACAAACTTACAAGCAGCAACTATGATTAAAGAAAATTGTCAGAATAACATCAGAGAAAATAGGCTTTACATTTCCAACTTGAGACTGAATGCGGAAAATTCCTTGATTTGCTGGTGTTCGTAGGTCAAGTACTCTAAAATTCAATCGTGTATCCTGATTCACACGAACAAGTTGTTCACCAGCCTGCAACAGTTAAAAAATCCCCATCAACATTCATACAAGGGAGACAAGTTCCAGTATATTAAACAAACAACAAAAAACACACGTCTTTAATCAGTAAGGTTTTAAATTGTGACATGCAAGATAGTAATTGCAGCTGAAACTCCACGCTCCCATCGTGATTGTAGTTTTTGCTGCAACTTCAATTACAACATTGATAATCGGTAATGAATATGTATACCTGAATAGCCTTCTCAATTTCAACTTCACTTCGAGCAGCATCCTCGATATTAATCGGCAGAGTAGGAATGGCCTTACTCACACAATACAATTTCCTCACCTGTATTTCGACCTATAGAGAACAAAACCACATAACACCATAATCAAAATCAAAATCCTAAACAATCACGATTCACAGGCTCTAAATTCAAAACACCACAAAATCACAAAACCTAAGTAACAAGAGATCAAAACCAACCTGTTGTGTGGCACCTTTAATAGGAGCGGCTGGAATGGAAACCACACCTTCGACATCGATAATAGACTCGCGGCTGAGAGCGGCAGCAAATTTCACCATCTGCGGACTCACTAAATCAGGTTGTGCCTGAACCAAGCACTGTACGGTGAAACCGTTTTCTCTGATGACTAAGAACGCCATCTTCTTCCCAACTGGTCGAATAGCTTGCGCCCTCCCACGGATTAGAACCGGCTTGTTCTCCAGTGAATTGTTGAGGGCCTCAACTCGGGTCCAGTCGTTGACATTGACAGGGGTCTTCGATTGGAGCTCAATGAGCGGGACAATACCATAATTGACAGCAAGGGGGTCATCTTCAACAGAGAGAGTCGATGTAGCAGAGGTGGCGGCGGCAACTTCTCGGCGGCGTTGCTTTTCCAGCTTTGCGAGTTCCTTCTTAGCGGCCTTTTTGCTTATTGTTTCCGATCCTTCCGATGACAGTGTTGGCTCTTGAGACTCTGAAGATGACATTGATTTTCCTGAAACAAACAATGTGATAAAACTAATGATGTGCCCTCTTGCTGAGCTTGAATTATAAAATGAGTTTAATTTTATCATATATGGTGCAGTCACTGGTGCAAAACATAGTAGAACTTCTTCCCCATAAATGATGGTTAGATAATCTTTCAACCAAATTACATTAGTGCCAAAAACTGATCTCAACTTAATTGCACCAAGTAAATTTTCAAGTACTTACCATTGCATTTTTTTTCTTCAAAGCCACAAAACATCAGTGTAAAATTTTCAGTCAAATAAATAAGACAACAAAAATTCAAAGAACACCACTTAGAACACTTAACAAACACCTAGAAGGCAACCCATTATGCTGAAAAATACAACCTAAATCCTTTTAACAAATAACGACACAGAGACATCACATCACATCAAGATCCAAACTCAAGAAACAAGATTCATCAACAAAAAATACCATTTGAGCACAAAAAATGGAAAATTCTTAAAAGAATCTGAAAATGGAGGTTACACTATTAGAGAAACTGAAAGTTTAAAATTCACCATTGTAAAATTTTCAATCAAATAAAGAAGCAACAAAATTCAAAGAACGCCACTTAGGACAAAAAATTGGTTTCTACCAATAGAGAAAATCAAAGGTTAAAACTCACAAAAATTCAAAGTAAAACACAATAATTGAAGAATGAGAAAAGAAAAATTGAAAAACTTACTCGATTTGAAGAAGAACGAGATTGGAGATGGTGTGTGGCGGCGAAGAAGAAAAAGAACGCGGCGAGGAGTGAATGATGAGGGTTTCGGAGAAATGAGGGTTTTGTTTTCACAGTTGTCAGCACTTGGAAATGCTGAGTTTTAGTGTTTTTATTTTATTTAAAAAAAAAAAAAAAAAAAGCATTTCAACGCAGAGACTAGGTATCGTTTGTTTCAAGAGAAAGTTTAAGGATGGATAGTTGCACGGAAAGAAAGTGTGTTGATAAACATTCCTTTTACCG
>Ga0315915_1010039_pt1 | contig 10594 bp, 6 predicted proteins | sample MpolbnodulesMG_FD_207738 | JGI IMG/M metagenome (GOLD analysis project Ga0315915, IMG submission 207738) | Medicago polymorpha root nodule microbial communities from Los Angeles, California, United States - branched nodules | ecosystem: Host-associated > Plants > Roots > Nodule | place: USA... | reverse complement strand
ACCTACCCTACCCTACCCTACCCTACCTACATTAAATTTTCATCATTCATGTCCATATGAATTAAAATTGATTATGCTGGTTTTACCTGACTAGAGAGATTAGTCTCTGGAATTGCATGTTGAAGATTACACTATTAAGATCTGTGTTGTTGGAACAGGTTTTCACGCGAACTGCTTGGTGGGTGATTCCAATTATTTGGGTTCCAATTGCATCTTGTTTCATTTATAACTCTTTCAGACTGGGACTCCCTGTTCCTCACCTCCCTCTTTTCGTGCTACTCGGCATTTTTGTATGGACATTGACCGAATACTTATTGCACCGTTTTCTTTTCCATGTTCAAACTAAGAGCTATTGGGGTAATACATTGCATTATCTTCTCCATGGTTGCCACCATAAGCACCCTATGGATAGCTTAAGACTTGTTTTTCCACCAGCTGGAGCTGCTTTAATAGCCTACATGGTATACCCCATTCTACATTTTTCTTTTGTTCATTTTAAATAATGCCTTTTCATTATTTGCATTATTTTGTTACCTCTAAAGATAACTGTCACATAGTTTCTCTGGTAATTTGAATCAATAGTAACTTCATCTTTATATAAACTCTTTATTATGGATGCCTCTAATCATTTCAAGTATCATTCATTCTCTTTTCCCGTCTTATACATGTAGAAATTATACATTAGGATTTTGTTTTTGTGCGTGTTTTGCGCTATTTTAGTTCATCATAAGATTCATTACTGTGGTGTCATTGTTAATGATGGATTTCTAATGTCATTGTTTAGTTATGAAGGAATGAATGGGATAGCAACCTTAGGATTTTGTTTTAGATAGTTTTACCAATTCAATTGATGTTGGTATCAGCAGCACTATGTTAAGTACTTCTAAATCTTGAGGATGTGTTATAATATTTGACTTACTTGTAGGTGATATTGAAGTCTGTTAGTATTAGACAAGGAAAAAAGTAATGTTAGGGTCAAATGCAGAGGTTAGAATACCTTCATGTATGCTACAATACAATTCATAAGCCTTATCAAACAAGAAAGACCCATTGATTAAGCTAAGTTCATCCGTTTCAACTAGCCAGAAATACATGTCTTTGTTTCAAATGATATGTAATCTAAGAGAAGCAGCTCTTCATTAGTATTAGAGAAGAGAGTGCAGTACATGAGTGGTACATATATCCTCTATAGAAGAACTATTGACAATATCTCATTCAACATGAAATTATATTTGTTCAATGAATTGATGCTAGCGTTTTTGTCTGCAATGTCCAGATCTGGTCCTCAGTGAAGCTTGTATTCCCTCCTTCAATTGCTCCTGCTGTGTTTGGAGGCATTTTGTTGGGCTATGTGATGTATGATTGTACGCATTACTACTTGCATCATGGTCAACCAAAGAGTGATGTGCCCAAAAATCTCAAGGTATAACCACTTTCCCTTCTTTAAATGTGGACGACAATCTGCAATTCCTTGCCTCAATTTGTTACTTTTGCAAAATCATCTTGTCAATTAATAATTGATCAAAAGCCGGTCTTTTAGCATTTACCACTATTGATTAGGAATTGAAGAACTTCAAATTCGTACGTAGTTATTTCTGAGACGTTGTTTTCGGTTTCATTTATCCATGTGGGTATCTTAAACTTGGGTCACAAAACATAATAGCATTCTTCTATCAACTATTTTAAAGAAATTTGGTCCTTATTTTCTTTAGTAACAACAGTGACCTTTTTGGTGAAAGATAGACAGCTCCTACTAAGAATATGATGGTGCATGCCTTTCTTTTTCGAACATGACATTGTATACTCTTGTAGTGTTGCACTTTCTCTATGATGCATTAACAATTATCTAAATCTTGCAAGCCTTCAAAAGACAAGTAATAGTTCCTTCATTATTTTGCAGAAGTACCACTTGAATCATCACTACAGGGTCCAGAGCCTTGGCTTTGGCATCACTTCACCTCTATGGGATAAGGTTTTTGGAACGGTTCCTCCTCCATCAAAAATGGATGCCAAACGTAGATAAGTAACAGTTGAGATTGCATTTGTTCATTGGTTATTTATAGCAAATTGAGGAGTTCAGACCAAAAAAAGTGAAGAATTCTCGTTTGTGATTGTCTAATTTTCTTTGCTCCTTTGGTGTTTTTTGAGGGTTAACATGCCATCTTGTGTCGAACATTGTGTAAAAATCCATAATATGTATCAAATTTGATTAGTAGATAAACTCTGCTACCTCTGCACAGTCATTTCTCTGGTAACTTCCTCCTGCTTTACAACATTCCTTGTTGCATGAGATTGCTTAATGTAGGTTGACTTCTAGTTTCAAAGATATCAAGGTATTCAATTACGTTATTTCCATGATAGGAAAAAAATGTCATTGACAATTTTACAAATGACATCTTTGTCTATCATGGAATTAATATAACAATTTGTTTGAAATATCTACACAGTTGATGGCAATTAGGTAGAAGGCCGCGGCTGCTACAATTGTTAAGCTTACACAAATAGCATGCTGAAGCGAAGTGCATGTTTGGATTGGACGAGTTTGGCTAAATTACGGTTGCACCGTGATTTCGTTGAAGCTCTAAAATCTTCAAACATAAATCTGCGCTATCGCGTGCTTTTCTCATTGTGCAATATTGAGCAGAAATATATGCATACAAATACAATCTTTATTCTTCGTTTTATAATAATTCAACATGCAAATATATTTAACTTTACCCCTTTGATCTTCTCATCTTGTCTTCTACACTTTGCTTACTTACCAGTTGGCAGTGGAGGGATGCTCTGCTCATGCCTAAAGAAATTGGATGGAGCAACTTTAGTTTTCACCTTTACTAACCTGTTGAAATACCCTTAAAATAGCTATCACCCAAAAGTAATCCAGTGAAAGGCTTGTATAAGTCTTCTGATTAGTATGGGTAAGAAACAATTTAACTACATGGACTATAAAATATACTCACATTTTTTTATTTTTAGGAAAAGATATACGCACTTAATCAACATATGCATTGTCACACACCAAATTAAAATTGAGGCATCGGCAAAAATAGACTCCAAATTTAGTGATTGTAAAAAAGTTTGGCATTTTAAAACTGAGAATTCAAAAAAAATAAAATGTGAGACTATATTTTCAAATATAGAAATAAGGAGACTAAAAATTGAGAGATAAAAATGCATTTAAGCACTATTTTTTTTTTTTTTTTTAGATTTACTTTTTCCACCCTATGCTTTTCCTCGCGTGCCCTATTTTTTCTCCAATTTTACCCCTGGTCCGGATTTAGTTTTCCGAACTGCATTGATAGGGATTTCCAGATTTATTCGGAATTTAAAATCCGGAATGCTCTTTTTCCAGAATGTTTTTCATTTTAAGCTTTCAAATTCGTAAAATTAATGCAAATAGAAATATAAAACAAAAATAAAAAGACAAAAAGATAAAAATAACTCATTTTATCTCTCTTTACTGGGGTGTATCTACGCGAAACTTGCCTTTTTCAGTAGGGTGATGGATGGTTCGGATTTTATAATCTGGATTGCTTCAGCATTGGATTCTTTTGTGTGACTCACATTGCACCGACAATTTTTGTGGTCCATAACGCCCAGATACCTCTATAAATAGGGGTCCCTGTTTTCATTGCAAGTAAACTACACCAGAAAAAAATCATGGAACTCACTGGCTTTGATCCGAACACCAAGCTAGCGGCAGTCTACTATAACGGTGGAACACCACCCCATCTGTTTAGGATTCGCAACGATGTCACCCTCTCCGGGCTGAAGGATGAGTTGGATTAAATCAAACGTCAATTCAACCACAGATACACGAGGAGGGTGGTCGGTGTTGAATATCAATGTCCATTGTCCGACTCAGCCAGATCTCTTCGCTTCAGTCGGATGAAACTCACGAACGACGATGACGTGAGAACCATGTTCTCTGTATTTGGTCAGGACAGTACTAGAGGACCGATCGAGATGGACGCTTCATTGGTTAGATCTGCTGAACAAATTCTGGATAGTTTGAACCGGCCCAGGACCTACGAAGAGATCAGGGCGCTCATGGAACCACCAGACGAAGAAATTAGTTTAGATGATCTGTGATAATGTGCTATGTTTTAATTATTCACGTGTTTTATGTTGTTTTAATTGCGTGTTAGTTATGTGTTGTTGAATTAAGTTGTTGCATTATGTTTTGAATAATATATATTATTTAAAGTTTCATTATGTTTTAATTTACTTCAAAGATGTTCATTTATTCGATAAAATAACCGAAGATATGCTGTCCGGATTATGATATCCGGATACACATATGGCATAAGTGTATTCCGGATTTCGAAATCCGGAAAGCTTCAACATAGGATCCTTTTGTATGGACCACATTGCACCAAGAGTTTATGTTGCAGATCTAAAAGATTCATCATTTATGTTATTATGGTTTTTTTAAACTTTTTATTTGTCTTGCTTCTTTTTATGTTATGTACCTTTGTTCTATTTTTTCCAAGCCATTCGCCAAGAAAACACTCCAAATAAAAGGGCCTGATGAAGTTCGGACTTTAAAATCCATAAAAACTTCATGCTATCCGGATTATAAAATTCGGAACACCTCAATAACATTTTGGACGGTGACGTTTCACCAAAGGTTTGGCCAGTTAGTGGAGTTTTAATGCGTTTTTTGGACGGTTTTGAATGAAAAACACATTCTCCTTGACTTCCAAATGACCTAGGACTTGTTTTAGGCTATAAAAAGGCTTGAATCTTCAACATTTTCCTTCATTCTTCTTCACCTCCTTTCTTACATTTTCTTCAAATTTTTTTAGTTTTTTAGGTTTTTAGGTAGTTTTTAGGAGTGTTTGTGGTGTCATGGTCATTGTTGACCGCTCATACGACCCCTGCAATTGCATTGCAGCTTATGCGGGGGTCGTATAACTGTCAACAGAGACCCTTGACATCAAAGAAAGACACAAAATTTAATAGCGTATGCGTCCGAATTTTATTTTCTGGAAACACTAACAATTTGGTTCGGAAAACATAATCCAGACCATGGGTATTTTTGGAATTTTTGCAGGGCGCATGAGAAAGCAGCAGGGTGGGAAAATTAACATTTTTTTTTTTTAAGCATTTTGGAATAAAGACTAATTTTACATTATCTCTTTGTTTTTTTTTTTAATTTTGGTATTGCAGCAATTTTTTTCTTTTCTCTATTTTGATTCCTTATGTGTTGTAGATCTGCAACCCGCATTTTTCTTTGATGCCGGCCTGGCAGTTAAGGATGCAACATAAAGAAATGTATCTAACTTAAATTTACCAAAACGTAGAAGAGAAAAAACTACTATGATTTTGTACGTTTCTTTTTTAAATTTTAAGATGACATGGTAAAAGGACAAAACTAATTGAATGACAGTGTAAATCAGTGCTGCAATGCATATACATTACTCTATTTCCAAACCAATAAGAGATTGTCTACTCCACTACCTTTTATTATTTTTTTTAATTTGTTTAGTTCAACTTAGAGTACATGTTCGTGTATAAGGGTCAGTCCATCATACGTGAACCCTAAATTTTATAGAGACTAAAATATATTTAACCCTTACCAACATTAAAAATGCATTTAACCCTTACCCAACGTTAAAACAAAGAACCGTGGTGAAGGTGACTAGTGTGTCGAGGTAGCCTTTTACCTCATTATCATTGGGAAAGCTAATTAGGATACACAATATGGCTTCCGAGCTGACTCTGGAAATCCCAATTAATTGTAAGCATCACAAAAAATATGTTGACATAACTTTTCTAATATACTAGGCTCCTTTTTTGTCAAAGACTAGAATCATTGTAACTGGTAGGAGGTAGCAAGTAAGATGAGTGAATATGGTGGTCGTACTTGGGGGTGATGGCCACTATTTACATTGGTGGTTCCCGTGATAAGCTCCCTGTAGTCAGTTAACTTCACTCATAGGATCACTACTTGACAAGTCCAGTTTGTTACATGATATTCTGGTGTATTTAGTGTAATAGATCCTGAATAGGAGTGAGATTGGTCCCCTCAGATTAGCCGATTCTTGGATCGGATACCGAGTTTTCAAAAAAAAAAAATCCTGAGTAGGTGGGGTACTTATCTGGTTCAAGTAATATCCCTATAAATAAGAATAATCTGGTAACTATCTAGAAGTTAGTTATACTTTGAGGCGGTGGAGCACGACATGACTCTGTTACTATACGAGGTGAGTATGAGGTGGTCCATAAGATGTCATGCAAGGCTCTTTACCCATACCACACGTTATTCTGATACGAGGTGTCTCCCGAGATGGTGTAAGACGTCGGATCTGTGTTTGGTGGAACTTGACTTGACCCATTTATTGGACCTTCGTGCCATGTTTTGATGGACTTTGCTATTGGACGATCCAAAGGATAATTGAATTGGACATTTTAGGGTTGTACCATTACAATTTAATATTAAATTGGAGAATTTAACCAAGTGATTGAGCTACACTCAAAGATAAATCGTTAAGAAGAATCCACGTTTGATTTTTAGGTAGAACAATTATTGAGCATACTTTACTTACCTCCCCGACAAACTCTAGACTACTAGGATCCATTCCCTTAGAAATCGAAAGGTTATAAACAAAAATAAAGTAATGGAGAATTCAATTGATCAAATATAATTTTCCTTAGTGGAATCTTATTGTATTTATTTTATAAGAAATATTATTGTATTTTTGCCACTAAGAATACAAATAATATACATAAATTGATCATATATTTAGTTTGGAATTAGTTTTTTTTGTTTGAATTTATATATTTTCAAAAAGGAATATATATAAAAGAATGAAAAACGTGAATCAAATTGCATTTTTTTTTGTTGTTGTAATAAATTGCATCTTTTTAATCGACATGTTTTCTAAGCTTGGTCAAGTAGCGGTGGACGGTTCATGACCTCATGTATGATAACGAGAACTAACTTAATTTTCCACTGAAAATGAGTTAATGACTTCTATCTATTTTATAAAAGTGTGTATGCTACTGATAAATAGGCATCACATTATCTCTTCAAAAATATCACTATAGAAGTGTGTATGCTACTGCCGTACATTGCTAAAGTTTGTCTTTATTAGTTTCAAGATGGTTGAAGAGAAATTTGTGGTTGATTTGAATAAGCCCCTTGTTTTCCAAGTAATTACCTCAGTCCTCAGATTAATACATTTTTATTTATCCTCAAAACTTTTTTAATCGCTGCATTATCACAATTTAATCTTACAAGACTAACAGGTTGGTCATCTTGGTGAAGATTATGAAGAATGGGTTCACCAACCTATTATGGGAAAGGAAAGTCCTCGTTTCTTTCATAGCAGTTTCTTGGAGGTACCTAAAACCCTAGCTACATTACTTTTTTCATATCATTCATTCATGTTAATGTATCAAAATTAATTAAGAATTTTGTGTTGGAACAGTTTTTCACGCGCACTGTTTGGTGGGTGGTTCCAATTGTTTGGGTACCAGTTGCTTCTTGTTTCATATATAACTCTTTCAGATTGGGCCTCCCTACTCTTCAAATCACTCTTTTCGTGGTTCTTGGCATTTTTGTATGGACATTGCTCGAATACTTGTTGCACCGTTTTCTTTTCCATGTTCAAACTAAGAGCTATTGGGGTAACACATTGCATTTTCTTTTCCATGGTTGCCACCATAAGCACCCTATGGATAGGTTAAGACTTGTTTTACCACCAACTGCAGCCCTTTTATTTGCCTCTCCGGTATTCCTCTTTCTACATAATAATCCTTTTAATTATAGTAAATATTTTGTGGATGTGTTAGAATATTTTACATTATTTTTGTGAACGTTATATTATTTTACATACATGTAGGTTGATTATATTGAAGTATGTTATTTTTTAACAAGAAGATATTACAATATTAGAGTGAAATGCAAAGGTGGAGATACCCTTGTGTAATTTTACGAAACAATGCGTAAACCTTATTTCCAACAAGAAATACATTTTTTTTTGAAAAACACATGGTCACGGTTATTACCTATCAATAAGTAAAACATGTCTTTGTTTTCTGAATCCGAATAGACCCAAATGTTTGGAGGTCTAAAACAAATCTTATAGTAAATGTTTTTAAAATGAATAAAATAATACAAGGCTTATAAAAAAATCACACTTTCTTTTAAAAATATACCTCTCAAAAATGATTTTTATGAGAAGATATTCATAATAATTTCACATTTCAAGTATTTTTTAAAATTTAGTAACAAAAAAATGACATAATAAAAGAATTAGGGACGAATCTACCTATTATACAATGGAGGCAGCTGATCCCACATAACCCTAATTTCTTTTAGCCAATAATGAATTTTTTTTCTTATTTAGACCCCACGTTAAATATAGTGATGTCCCCACATAGTCCCACTAATAACACTAGAGACAAACTAATAGATGTATATTAATAGATGTATATTTTGGTGGAGCATAAAGGAAGGATTTGGGCTGCCTTGAAATTGTAGCTTGTTTTCTCAAATGGTCAAAAATTTGTTGACGTCTTATAAAGTGATTGATTACATTTACATCTATGCGATATTGGTAAAATGTAGATATGCTTGATGCTTTTTAGGTATGCTTGTAAAAAGAGGTATGCAGTATACTTAATGATTTTTGTGTGCATTGTCCAGTTCTGGCCCTTAGTGAAGCATGTATGCCCTCCTTCAATCGCTCCTGCTTTGTATGGAGGCATGTTGTTGGGCTATATGATCTATGACTGTACCCATTACTACTTGCATCATAGCCAACCTAAGAGTCATGTACCCCGAAATCTCAAGGTATAACCACTTTCTCTTCCTTAAATGTAGATGACAATCTAATGTTTTACGTTACAAAATCTTCTTGTCATCAATATTAACGATTTTAACATTCTTGTAGTGTTCCACTTTCTATATGATGCATTAGCAATTATGCATGTAAATCGTGCAAGCCTTGAAAGGATAAGTAATCGTTCCATCCCTATTTTGCAGAAGTATCACTTGAGTCATCACTATCGGGTCGCAAGCCTTGGTTTTGGCGTCACTTCACCACTTTGGGACAAGGTTTTTGGAACGTTTCCTTCACCATCAAAGCTAAATGCCAAACGTTGATAAGTAACTGTTGAGGTTGCATTTATAGTTGGTTAAGAATAAGGAGGGTAACGTGTCATCTTGTGAGGAATCATTGTTATTAAAATCCCCATCAGAATCCTAAAATCCTACAATTTTGTTATTATGCTCTACCTTACCGATCTCAATCCTGAGTAAAATCTTAAACTAAGTATATTTTTTTCCTCGAAATTGTTTATGTTTAAGCGTTTTTGTCCCACCATATAATTGGCGTGTGGTAAGGTTTCAAGTTGTACATAGTTTATGCACTTATATTATATATTTAATATTATCTGAGTTGAATATTTTGATTTTGATTGCGATCTTCAATATTGCGATCTTTCTATCTCTATTCGATTCCACTAAATCAATTTAGTATAATCCTTGCGATTTTTAGCTATATCCTCTTTGTATTTGAAGCAAAATATCGATTTTAACAACCTTATGAGAAATAGTAGAAGAATAGGGAGAAATATTCTCTAAGATATGATTATGTTTTTTTTTTATTTAGTTATTCCTATTGTAATTTCTCTTCTTATATAAACAATCTCTCAAAACGTAGTAATATCTAAAGCACGAATGTATTATTCCAGCACTTTTTCATGGTATTACGAGCTCTAGGTTAGAGTTACATTGTAAAGTGTTTAAATTTTAGTGCAACGCATTCTTTGTGCTACAATGACTTGAAGACGACAACGATAACACCATCGCATCTGCTGGTGAAGGTTACTTTTATGACTGTCTATGGTCTCTTTTGTAGTGGTTTGGTTGTCCCAATAATAATTTCTTCAGTTTTTACAACCATGGGAACCTTTTAATGTCCTGAAGGTTGAGATTTAACACCTTAGTGGAAAAAAATCATGCGGTGTGGTCCTGAATTGTTACTTCTTGGATGTTCCTTTGCATGCAAGTAATGTTTTCACTTTTGTTGCAATTTTGCACCTTTGTTCAAGAGCCAATTACTAGTATCTCGTATGTCATTGTAGTGAATCTATTTAAAATGTGTCTCAATTGATCTCAAAGTGTCGATCAACACTTAATTGTTGTTCGGTAGGTGCCTGAGAGCAATCACTAAATGTCTAAAGAACAATCGTCTTATGTTTTTGTCAAACATTTTCTTAAACATGGGATGTTCAACAAAATTCCTATTTGAATACATCCCCACAAAATGGAATTGCAGAGATAAAGAATAGAAATCTTCTTGAGGTTGCTACAACTTTACATTTAACTAATAAGGTTCTAAAATATTTATGGGCTGGAGTTGGTTTTATTAAATTGTTACTGTTGTATATTGGCTTCAAATTGGATTTGCAGGAAACCTAAAATCGCGGCACGATTTGAGGCACCGTGGCACAATTTTGTTGGCAGGGAGCAAGGATCCATGAGATGGAAAATCGTGGCACGATTTGGGAAATCGTGACACGATTAGGCTACTTCCTCACCAAGTTTCCCTTGAAAGGGACTAGTCACAACGGTTACCCA
>Ga0315915_1010035_pt1 | contig 10595 bp, 10 predicted proteins | sample MpolbnodulesMG_FD_207738 | JGI IMG/M metagenome (GOLD analysis project Ga0315915, IMG submission 207738) | Medicago polymorpha root nodule microbial communities from Los Angeles, California, United States - branched nodules | ecosystem: Host-associated > Plants > Roots > Nodule | place: USA... | reverse complement strand
AAAGAGAGCAGAGGGCCCGACTCGGAATCAAACATGAGGTATTTTAAAATACCTCTCTGCCGAAATTTCGTCGAAACCGTCAGAGATTGTCAGATTAAACCGCGTACGAATGTAGGGTCCACCAACACGTGTCAGCGACAGTTTGGGCCAAAAATTGGGGTATGACACCTAGCAATTGATTTTTTTCTTCCAAGTGCAAGAGTAAGAGATCGAACTCTTAACCGCTAACTTAATGATCAAGCTTAAATTATATTTTTTTTAGAGAAAGCTTAAATTATTATTACATGAGTTTTTTTTCTCATCTTTTTATCCCATTTACCCATTACAATAGTTAACCATTAGGTTTTTTTAGAGGAAAATGATTTTGGTAATCCGAGGTTCGGTTAAAAGGTAAATAAAGTTTGACTAATAATTGTTCCACCCAAAAATTAAACTCAGACTCTCTTAAACAATTCGTCATTGGTGGAATTCATTGACCACTTGAGTCTAATTGTTTGGTTGATGTAAGTATCACTTAGTTATTGGCATGTATTTATGAAAAAATGTTACTGATTATATTATTTTTCTATAATACTAAGAATCATGTAAAAAGATGTTTGCTTGCTTGCCAAAAAATGTTTTTCCATTAAACTAGGAGCCTAGTATTTATAGGCGAGTGTTTCTTTAAAAATTAGGAACAATTAGACCGTAGCGCGGGGCGTCCTACTTGTGACGTGAGTTAAATAGAGGGCAAACACTCTGTATTTAGTTCAGAACGTGCGATGCATAGGTCATACATAGTCCATGATGAGAGACAGGCAGAGGCTGAACATGTTGATTTCGTTATGATTCCGCAACGCGTAGCTTGTAGAACGCGGCGTGAGTTAAGCAAGGGCAGACTCTAGTTATCTTCTTCACTCCTTGCTTCATTTTTCTTCACCAAAATGTCTGTAAAGACTATGCCACAAGAATATCTAATGATATACTTATAAAAAGCACAGCACGGTCACAAAGTTGTCTGATTTGGATGGACTTTCATGGCTTCAAGGTTATTTTCCAGCTTTTTTCCTTTCATGCTTAATCAAGTCTTTCGCAAATCTCAACTAAAGTACAATAAAACTACCTTAACTCCAAAATGACTTTAAAAGTGGACTAAAATCCCTATATGATGTCCTGTCATCATTACCCTGCTGATATCTAAGGTTTCAAGCTCTAAAACATTACTGCCATTAAGTTCATGGTTTTTAGAGATGTCATCTACCATAAAAATTTCTTTATCTATCATAGTATTCCTTCAAACGACATTGAACCTAATTCTTTTACAAGATTTAGCCATTCCCCATCCTCTACTTGATAATCAAGACAATATTCTTCATCTACTGAAAACTCCGCTTCACAACCAGATTCAACTTATTGTCCCTTGCCACGTAATTCACTACATGATCATCAACCAAATCAATATCCTCTCATTTGAAATTATATACCAGAGATTAAAACATCCTTCATACCTCCAAGATTATGAATGTGTCATATGCAAAATCATTTGGCGTATTCAAGTCAATACAACCTATGAACCTGAATACTTTCATCAAGCCATCAAACACGACTATCGGAAAAGATCCATGGAAGAAGAATTAGCTTCCTTAGAAGAAAATCAAACATGGATTTTTGTTCCTTTACGCTCAACAAATAAAGCTATTGATTGTATATGGATCTACAAAGTTAAATTCAACTCTTATGCCACTCTAGACAGATACAAGTCCAATCTTATTTCTAAGGGCTATACTCAGTAACTTGGCATTGATTTCCTGACATTTCTCCCTGTCGCAAAACTTACTACCATTCATGTCCTCCTTGCCTTGGCAGCAATAAGGCATTCCTCAATGGATTACTTGAGGAATAAGTATATATATGAAATTATCAATGGGTTATCCCATTGAGGGGGAGTCCCACAATCTTGTTTGAAATTTAAATTTTTTTTTTGGTTTTTTATTAAGAAGTTAAATTAATCCATCCAAATTGACACCAAGGAGAATCGAACTTGAAACCTTGAGGAGAAGCACACTCTCAGATCTCAAACCAATACCACCGGATCAACCCAAGTGGGTTTTCTTAGTTTTATTAAACCATTTCTTAGCTTGGTTTTCAATGTAGCACTATTGACAATTCAGTTTTTACAAAGGGTCAACTGGATCACTCATCATTTTGCTTGTTACATTGATTACATCATCTTAGTTGCACATGATGAAGACTTCTTACTCAACTCTCGGCAAAAACTAGAAAAATAGTTCAAGTTAAAGATTCTAGGAGACATGAAGTATTTGGTAGTATTGGAGATAGCTAAATCAACAAAGGGGTTTCATTATTGATCACAAAGAAAATACACTTTGTAACTATTACAATATACATATTTGTTGGTTGCTAAACCTCCCCCATCCTAACATATTCCATTGGCTGAAAATGACAATGATTGATATTTATGTTTAATGGGTGAATTTGATTGATTTTTTTTTTAGCAAGAATTTTTTATAAAAAACATTTTAGTGGATTGTTAATGGATTAATTGATTGTTTTGATTCATCTATTATCTTTTAAATTCGGGTTTTATTGTGTCCATTGAAACTTACATTATGATATGTTTGTTCCATTGAAGGCAAACTTCTGGTAACTAAGGGGTTTTTTCAGCAACTTTGAGGGGCTAAACAACTATCTCGCGTGTGGCACAAATGTAAACTTTATTTTTTTGTAAATGGTCAATTTGTTCCCTGACTCTGCACCTCCTTGTCACAAAGATATCTGATTCAGGATTAAATACAAAGTAGTCTTTGAACATACAGTTCCGTTATCAGTTTAGTCCTTGGCGTTAAAAACTTATGTTAACTGATGAGGTGGCGTGCATGAGGTGTCACATATGGACTAAAGTGAAAGTAGAAAATGATCACTTTGGTCCCTGAATCAAAAATCAATATCCCTAAATTGAATCTCAAATCTCTAAATCCCTAAATCCCAACTTTAATCCTCAAATCTCATGGTTTTGAATACTATGTGTTCTGTCACAAAATTTTGGTTTTTTTATATGCTTGAATGAGAATATCCGAGCTGAAAAAATGGGTTCTCGTTGCAACTTTTTCTTTAGGCTTAGTGAAGATGAAGTAGAAGCTGAGGCTATAGCACAATTTGGTTCATTGCTGCTTAAACAATTTGGTTCATTGCTACTTAACAACTTAAAACTACACCCTTTGATTCTCTTCACATGTTTTTTCAATAAGAAAGGTAGTTTCGCTTTGAATTCTCCATGTTCATTTGAGATTTAGAGATTTAAGGATTAAAGCTAGGATTTAGGGATTTGAGATTTAATTTGGGGATATTGATTTTCGATTTAGGACTAAAGTGACCATTTTTTACTTTCAGTCCCTGGTATGTTGTGTACATTTTTTTTACTAATGATTGTTGGTTCAACTGGATATGTCAACCAATACACACACCACCGTGCCAAATTCACGCACGACCGTGCAAATATTGCAGACAACACACCAGACACTCTCTGGCTGTCACACACGAACGGGCAAAATACACGCATGGTCGTGCGCACCTCCGATAACAATTTAAAAGCAACAACCAGTGATTTAAAGCACGATCGTGCCTAGTTCACGCACGGGCGTGCGTACCTGCCATTACATTTTCAAATCTAACTCTAGTGACTTTAAGCATGACCGTGCCAAATAATAGCACGGTCGTGCGCACCTGACATTGCTTTCTACTATCTCTTTTTTTTTTTTTAAATTGTCAACTATTACTTCTTTCGATAACATACATATTAATTTTCAAATAAAATAAAATCTAATTATTTGTTAATTCAATGTTACATCTTAATATTATTAATATATTTTACTTTCTACGTAATTTCCTTCTATTAACTGTGCAATTAATAATAATTTAGTGAATCCAAGGTATGAGTCTGTACTGTACAATGCAATCATCTCTCCTGCAAACTAAAATTAACCGATTAAACTAAACATTTATGAAAATTTCTGATAGCATAATTTCTCATAATTCAATCATTCATCATTGACTTTCAATATAAATTAACATTATTAATATTATATTATAACAACAAAACATATTTTATATTTATATATACAAAATAACATAATACAATTTTACTACCCAAATATTACACACAATTTATTCATCTTCTAATTTTTCCAAAAAAATTAACATCCAATTACAACAGTGCAATTTACTAAAACAACTTCTACTAATTTTTAATTCTTTTTCAGATTTTTCCATATTAAATTAAATGCAATTTTCAGTCAAAAAATAAATAAAATTATGCAGGGAAAAAAATATTTACATTTTTTCGGGCCAGGAAATATAAATTTGGCAGCCCATAGAATTTTTTTTATTCTACATGCAAAGCTCAAGCCCAATACAAAATCTACCAAAAAAATGCAATACAATATTCTAATTTAATCAAAACGGTGGGTCTCGCGTGGGACCCACATGCCTCTCTCCCTTTAAGGCAGCAAGTCACCCATTCCTCCATTCAAACAAATCTCAACCGTCGGCATTAAAATAATAATAAATGAACGGTCCAGATTTAATTTAGTGTCATTTTTGCACAACTTTTGCATGGTGCACAAATCTTTTCCTTGTGCATCGTAAACCCCACCTCACTAGATTATGGAAGTAAGAATTAGTAGTTTTTGCAAGTTTCATGTGATACGATGAAATGATTTATTTATGATAACAATGATATAAAAGCTTTGACAGTATGAATTGAGTTTAGTAAGGCTAATTATTAAAAATCATGTTTTAATGTTTTATTGAGAATTTAATGTTTTCGTTCGCTACAATGAAGATATAATGCAACCTATGAGTAACACGCTTATAGTAAATTATAAAAAACTTTGTTTGCCACAACGAAGAGATAATGTGGTATATATCCGTTCACCACAACGAAGAGATAATGTGGTATATTTCCGTTCGCCACAACGAAGAGATAATGTGGTATACCTTCGTTCGCCACAACGAAGAGATAATGTGATATATCCTTGTTCGCCACAACGAAGAGATAATGTGGCATATCCCCGTTTACTACAATGAAGAGATAATGTAGCCTATGAGGTACGTGCTCATAGTAATTTAAGATAATCGTTGTTTGCTACAACGAAGAGATAATGTAGCCTATGAGGTACGTCCTCATAGTAATTTTAAACACATTTTGTTTGTAAATATAACAATAAGTGATATTATTCTCTTTCAGACGTACAAACAAGAAGATTATTTTATTTACATTATTCTTATAACTAATCAACAATTTGAAATGTCATGAAAATTTATGATACCGCAAGACTCCAAAAACATGTATTTTTTTTAAAGTCTATTAAAGTTATTAGGCTTGCCAGGCTAATTATATGATGAGTCAGTGTTAGCCTGTGCGCCGGTCATGACCTGAGATTGGGTCGTGACAGTTATGGCAGTAAGGGGAATGAGGATCTTTCAGAGAAAGCAAAAGTGAAGCTTAGCATGTCCTTACGTAATTTCTCACAACCTATGTCCCTTAAGGATATAGCAAAGACTTGTGATGCTTCTGCTCGCGGTGTTATTTCCGAGTATGCACAACAATTTGGTGGAGGAACATTCAGCTCCAAGTATGGAGAATGGCAGGAGTTCACATCTTGGGAGGATTTGTTAGCTGCATAATTAATGAATTATTCTTAAATAGTGGCAAACATTATATGAAGACCTTTTTAATTTTGGCCTAGGAGGTTTCAAACATTATTATATTTCAACTAGCAACAAACCTGTTGTTTATTCAATAATAGCAAATTAGAATCCTCTCCATTTCTTAAACGAAATAGAGAACTCCATTTATAAAGTCACATGAGTAATATGCATCTCTTTACATTAATTTTGGATGAAAATTAAGGTTTGGGACATAGTACAATTGCATAGTTTCATCTATGTTTTGCGCCTATCTAATGATCTCATTACAGATGACAAATGACAAAGATGACACTAAGAATTTGCTGAGTTAATAGTTTAAGGGGATTGATCTGCATATTTCTGAAATTAGGCAATTGTGCGTAGTTTCTATCTACAGTTACATTGCATTCATTCATGAATTTACTGAACTCATAATGAGTCTGATCATGTTGCACATATGCATGTTTGAACATAATCTTTTGAAGAAAGATGGCTTATACTAAAATTCAAGTCTATATTTTATCTGTTACCAATAGAATTTATTACCATGTCAGTTGAACTAATATTTTTGAGTATTTAAATTGTGTTAGAGCTTCTTTCAAATTAGTACACTATATAATTGATCTATTCTGAAAGTTTACTGTTCATGTCTAGAGAATTGATACATCAGGTTGATTTCATAGCAGAAAAATTGATCACAATGAAATCTAGAGAACCAAATTAGTACAATGCAGTGAATTGTGTTAGAGTTTTTTTTCTTCAAATTAGTAGAGTTTGGTTTGGTGCTATATCATTGATCACACAAAATAAATTAGCAAAAAAAACGTTGAATATAAAATAGAGTTTGTCAATTTCATTGGATAGATTATGAAAATGGAACACATGAAGCTATTAGAGGAAGTAGAAGCATACATGAAGCAGATATAAGTGAAATGGGACTCATCATCAAATCTAAAAGTAAAGTAGACAATGTTGCATTAGAATCTCTATCTTGTGCGTGTTAATGTTATTAGTTTTCCCTTTCGCATGTGTACAGTGTACTTGACCCTTTATTATATGCCGTTTTTTATAGTACTTGAACAAATAAAGTTGCATCATTATTAGTATATAACAAAGTCTTTCGAAATCTTGTGCAATATCCATTAATTTGCTCATTTTTCTTTTGGAACAATTTTTTACAAGATACGTTATTCAACCCGTGCGAAGCACGGATTTGTAACTAGTTTTGATTAATAAAGTAAATATTATTTTTTAAAAAAAACCAAATGTAAAAATATATAATGCAAAATCGTAACATTCCGAATAAATCTCGATTTTTTTTTAATTTTTCGACCGAAAAACGCATAATCGCAATTGAAAAAATAAAAAAAAATCACGACTTATTCAGAATGTTACGAAACTTTACACATCCTCTATATGTATTTTTATAGAGGTGTCTATAAAATTTCGTTGCATTCCGACTAAGTCTCGATTTATTTTGATTTTTCGACCGAACCATACAAAATCACATTTGTTTCCAAGTGCGAGTCCGAAAAAGTATCCTAGAGGTTGAATTTTTTCACGATTTTTTGTACTCATGTTTAGAAAGAAAAAAAATAACATCTCCACAAAAAATTTGAATTTTTCGACAAAGGACGGATTAAATATGAATTTTTAATGTGCCTAAAACTTAAGACACCAAAACATCAACCTAAAAATTGAATTTTGAGCTGTTTTTTGCAGAGACCTTTATTTTGAGTTTTTCATCATTTTTTGCACACATGTTAAGGACATAAAAAAAACATTTTCCAAAAAAAAATTAGAATTTTTCGACGACGGATGGATTAAATATGAATTTTTAATGCGCCAAAAACTCAAGAAACCAAAACATCAAAACGTCGACCTAGAAAATGAATTTTGAGCTTTTTTTTTTTGCAGAAAACTCTATAAAAATACATATAGAGGGTCCGTAAAGTTTCGTAAAATTCCTTTCGATTTATTTTGATATTTTGATCGAAACACGTAGAATCACAATTGTAACTGCATTGAAGTGCAACAAAACAAACCAGCTGGAGTTAACTCTTGCTGGAGTCAGCGGTAGTTAACTACGGTTGGGGATAATTTGATCATTTACTTGTATTTTTAGGAACTTATTGATGTCAGAAAAGCAATTGTCCGAATGTTTTGCACCGGATTTTTCAATATAGATGTGTAAAGACTGATCAATCCATGTGGAGGGGAAAGGTTTATTGGGATCGGAACAGAAACACGATGAAGATTCATATGAGGATGAGGATGAGGAGGATAAGCAGGAATTCATGAAACAAGATTCATCTGTGGAGGAGGAGGTGAAACGGCTGAAATCGGAACTGAGATCGAAATCGGATCCAGAAGATTCTGAGTATAGTGAGGAAGACGAGGATAACTTGTCTGTGCATGACAATGACAGTTTTCCATATTGGTATAAGCGTCGTGATAGTTCTATGTATACGAATAAGGCTTGGAAAGGATCGTCAGGCTCAAATTCTTGACTATAAAAATCGCTCCAGCAAACTAAGTGTAGGCATATTTCAAATTTCATTTCATGTTGTTTGTTTCACTTATAAACAAATCTCTTAATTTTGATTGATTCTGGACAATACAAAGCAGGTTTACGATGCTATCCACTGTCCACTGTCCATCTTTTCATTTTACCAAATGTAACAGTAAAAGATATGATTTTGAGACATCTTTGGACTGTTATCACAATTAATAACAGATTGATTATTGGCTTTGTGTTCATTATTGCATTTCAATATTGAATTATTGACACATGAGATGATTTGAAAACGTACCTGAAACGGGAACACAGCTTGTCTATCATATTGTGACTTGGCCATTGATATATATGACAGGGATGTGAGCTATTTTGGACCAATGTTCCTTCCTTTTATACCTTGCGTACTTGACAGCATAACACCAGTATAATTTGGGAATTTTAGAATGAAAAAGAAGGCTGCGAGTAACATTCATAATATGTTTATGTTTGCGCTCAACAATTGAATTTTGTTGAGGCGTTTCAACACAGGAAGTTTGGTGAATAATGCCAAATGCCAAGAGGTTCATAGAAGAAGGGACAATGAAATTCTGCCCCATTATCAGATCTATTGACTTTGACAATGACATGAAATTGAGTATGAATGAGACTAATGAAATGCTGTAATAAATGCTTACCTTTCTGATTTATTTTTCATGAGATAGATCCATGTATGTCTAGAATGATCATCAACAACGGTCAAAAAGTAAGAATAGCCATGAATGGAGGTCACAGCAAGTGGACCCCAAATATCGACATGAATCAAATCAAAAGAGTTTGCACTAAAAGAAGAACTTGGAGAAAAAGACAATTTTTGTTGTTTTGCAAAATGACAATATTCACACAAACTAGTGTTATTATTTTGAATTTGAACATAAGGAAATAGGGAAGATACATGCTATAAAACTTTGAAAGAAACGCAGCTGCACTCCTTCATCCACAACAGCACATCCTCCAAAGGAATAACAACAACTGCAAAACAAAACACAAATATTCAATTATTAAGAATCATATATGACATTGTAATTAAAAATGGTGATTTTAAAGCCGAGTTAAGGAAACTCATTTGAGATGTTTTATCATTTTTACTATGTTATTTTTGTTGTTTTTAAAACCCTCTTTTCAATGTACTTTTTTTTATCGATGAAATTTATAGGAATCTCATTTCATATCTAAGACATACTCCCAATGTGAATATCACCTCATTATGAAGAATATTAAAGTATTGCTAATGTTTATCAACTTATAATATTTGCATGCAATGCAACCCACTTTTTTAACAGTCCTGTCCTTGCTTCATTTTACTCCTAAAAAAGTAACCTAAGACAACCAAATTGGCATTTTAGAAAATAAAACAATCATAAAGAGTGTGAAAGTTTCCCGTCCTTGTACCTAAATAATTTCATAGCAAAATAAAGCTTCTCATAAGCTTAACAATCAAGGTCTAACCCCAACAAAATTCTGCAAAACTCTTCTCAAGATTCCAGAACAAGGTACAAGCATAGTAGAAGTTTATTTGTATTTTTTATGTACATAAATCAACATCAGGCTTCAACCTTCATATTATCAGTAACATAATATGAAATCCCACCAATTTTCTCAGTAAAGGGTAATAACTAACTGCAAATTAAACAGGCAAATCCTGGCAAACAATGTAGTAAATACCCTCCTGTTTAAAGTTTACAGGACCTTGACACATGAGAATTTTATGTTTATCTCTCTTATCATATACATTTATACACATATCGTGGAATGTAGTCAAAACTGATTCTGAATCCTTAACAATCTAAAACACTAAAAATCATCATGATGACAAAGATTTATTAAATATATCGTTAGCAATAAAATGCAATAAAATAAACTAAACTATAAAGGAAAATAAAAACACCTAATAAACTAAAATAATGAGAAAAATGCAATAAAATAAACTAAAAAATAAAAGTAGAATTGATTTTGGTTAAAAGTGATTATAATGTAAATTGATGTATGTTTGGATATCCTTACAACAAAAGTGATTTGTATGAAAAATGTTGTTTGGATACTTTATGTCAAAATTGCTTTTGGGCGTGTAAATGACCAAAATAAGTTTGAACATATGTGTGTGTTATTTGTGAATCAATTTTTTGTTCAATTTTTGTAAAATATTTAAATATATGTATATCATTTTTTAAATAATTTTCTTCAACTTGAAAGTAATAAGTACAAATATAGCCTAAATATTATTCCAATTTTTATTCAATTTTTCTTTCATTTCTATTTTAATTAATCATTTATTAGTGTTGTATTATTAAATATATAAGCAGTTTGTCCATTAAGGAAAAAAAATATTTTGTACAAAACAAAAATATATCTA